>Ga0187804_10000015_pt1 | contig 36420 bp, 33 predicted proteins | sample NC_wetland_sal_i_3_FD_132961 | JGI IMG/M metagenome (GOLD analysis project Ga0187804, IMG submission 132961) | Wetland sediment microbial communities from Neuse River Estuary, North Carolina, USA - Control_4 | ecosystem: Environmental > Aquatic > Freshwater > Wetlands > Sediment | place: USA...
CGGTGATGGCAACGTTAATGTTGCGGGCTGTGCCTTCGCTGTCGTACTGGCAGCCACCCTTTCCGTAGTTGACTTTGACGCACTTCTCGGTCATATCGAGGGCGCGTGCGGCGAGCGACCACTGCCAGCCGTCAAAGCTAACCATCGAGCTGTCGTCGAAATTGTCGAAGGTTACAAAGCTGGTGGCAAGATTGTGGAAGTTCGGGGTGATGGAGGCCGGGAACTGGGTGTAGGCGGGATCCGCGTTGGCTCCATTGGTGAGATCGCCGAGGACTTGGTCGAAGGTGCGATTCTCCTTGACGATGTAGATTACGTGTTGAATGTGCTGACGCAGGAACGTCATGGTCGCAATATCCTGCGGGCTCAACTGGAGGTTGAAGCCGTTGTTCTGCGCTACTAATCCCGTCAACTGCGAAAGCTGAACCGAATTGGGTACAGGCAGCGTCAGGAAGCCGGAGGACTCGTTCTGCCACGCATACTGGTTGCCGGAGCCATTCTGGGCAGCCAGGCTTTGACAGGCGGAGCCGTAGCCGCCGCCGGGATTGTTATTGATGTAGCGGCAGTTCAGCGGATTCGGAGTTTCCACACTCTTGCCGTTCACGACGTAGAGAGTGGAGCCGTCCGGACTGACGCTGACCGAATTGGGGTACCAGCCAGTCGGGATGAGGCCGACAACCACGGGCGTGCCGGTGATGTTGATAACCGCCACCGAATTGGTGCCGCCGTTGGTGATGTAGGCAGTGCTCTGGTCGGGCGAGAGCGCAATACTGTTGGGGTTGCTGCCCTTGGGGACAAGTTTGCCTTTACCGAGAACGCCCGCCGGCGCGCTGGCATTCACCTGGCTTAGCACCTGGTTGGACGCAGTGTTAATGACGATCAACCCGTCGGAGTTGGCTGCCACCACGAAGAGCTTGGTTTGGGCGGCGTTGAGAATCATCCTCTCGGGATTGCCGGCGACCGGAATCCGGCTGGTGAGGGTCAGAACACCATTGGTCAGATTCAGCACGTCAATCTCGCGGTCGCGAACGCTGGAGACGTAGACGGTGTTGTTGCCCATGACGGCGATTCCATACGGGAACTCGCCACCGGGGACGCCCGTTTGCGCGGGATTGATGATGCCGGGACGGAGATCGTACTCCTGGAGCACAACGCCGTGGACCAGGTCAATCGAGGTGATCGAGTCAGTTTCGTGGTTCGCCACAAAAAGCGTATTGCCATCGGCGGTGATGCCGAGGATGGCAGCGGTCGGACCGGTTTCAGTCTCCTTGCACATCACATCGCAGTAATGATTGAGGCTGATCGGTGTGCCGAGTTCCGCCCACAGACCGCCTTGCAGCGTGAAAGTGTGCACCACGTCGTCGCCTCCACCACCAACATAGAATGCGGAGCCGTTCGGGGCCCACACGATCCCGTCGAAGGTTTCTCCAAAGTTCAACATCTGTACTACTTGCGTTTCCACCGGCTTACCGGGTGTGGAGATGTCATAAACGAAAACAAACTCCCCGGAATCCGCCCCTGGAAAGTTGCCGCTTGGGCCTTCGTTCAGGTTGTAGCCGCTGGTCAGGATCAGCAAAGTCTTGCCGTCCGGGCTAATGGCCGTGGTCTCGGCGCCATCCGGCGTGAAAACAGGAACGTCCTGCAAAGAAGTCGTCAGAGGCACAAAGACCGAACCCGGGGCTGCGGTCGGTGTAATGGTTGCACCCGTCGGTAGAATTACTTGAGCAAGCGCGAAGCTGGTCAGGGCCAGAATGGCCGCGACGCCGGCTGCGCGCAGGAAACTCGTGATCTTCATACGGTGATCCTCCAAAAGTAAGATCGTTTCGGTTGAAGGTTCCAAGCCAAGACGGTCGAATTGCGTAAAGAATCGAGAGGTGGGAACACCGAATGAATAAACGGGGAATGTTAAGGCTGGATTATGGAATTATGAAAAGTTGCACACATCTTCGCTGCGCTTCTTTTGTAGGGACGGAGCTTGCCACGTCTCCCGCCCGTGGGTTCGAGCCGGGCCAAGGAAGACGCGGCAAGCGGCGTCCTACGCCAAGGCAGGTTCCAGTTCAACCGTTTTGCTTGATTCCGGCTTCTTGTTTTTCTACAGTACGGAACGCCCAGGCCATGCGGGGCGTGTTGTGAGCGATGCCGAAGTGGCCCTGGGCATCCAGAAGAATGATGCCGCCGTGACCGTTGACCCGCTGCTTCAGATAGTTCATGGCTTCCGGCGCGACCCACGCGGGCAGGTTGCCGGACTCGACCCGGTCCGCCGCCCACTTCGCCAGCACCAGCTTCATGATGGGTTCTCCCCAGCCGGTGGTGGAGGCGGCCGCGCTCAGATTGTCGGCGTAGCAGCCGCAGCCGATCAGGGAGGAATCGCCAAGGCGGCCCGGAGCCTTGTTCAGCGTGCCGCCGGTTGAGGTGGCGGCGGCGATGTTGCCCGCGCCATCCAGCGCCACCGCGCCCACGGTATCGTGCGAGATGGTGGGGGCGAACAGGTCGGCGCGATGTTCTTCCAGGTGCGATTGATATTCCCGCAGACGTTCGACTTCGCGGGGAATAATCAGGTCTTCGTTCCGGCACAGCGGGATGCCATGCTCGGCGGCGATTCTCTCCGCGCCCTCGGCGACAAAGTACACGTGGGGACTTTCGCTGAGGATTTTGCGCGCGGCGCGCACGGGATTGCGCAGATGCTCGACGCAGCCGACACCTCCGCCCCGCAGAGTAGCGCCGTCCATGATGAAGGCGTCGAGTTGTACTCTGCCGTCGCGGTTTAGGAAGCTGCCGCGGCCGGCGTCAAAGGTCTCGTCGTCTTCCATGACGACGACCGCTTCCTCGACCGCGTCGAGAGAGGAACCGCCGCGCTCGAGCACGCGCCATCCGGCGGCAATGGCGTTGCGCACGCCGTTCAGGTGCGGCTCGACCATGGCATCGGGAATTGCCCAGGCTCCGCCGTGAACGACCAGAACAGGATTGGTTGGCAAGTTTCAGTCCTTGCAGGAAGTAGCGGGGGATAGTTTAGCATCGCCGCTGAGGGCGGCTGAGGACACGTGCAAAACGCAAGGTCCCTCGACTCGTGCTTAGTCGCTTCGCTCCTGCGCCCTTCGCTCGGGATGACAGATTTTAGTTAGCAGCAGCCGGCAGAATTCTCAGGCGGCGCGGCCGGTGGCGGGGGCTTCCATTTCTTTCGTTCGCTGCCAAGTAAAGACGACGCGGTGGATGACGGTGATGGTGGAGAGCACGGCAATCACCCACAGCACCGGCGCCATGACGTTGAAGGCGTTGAACAGGGCGCCGATGATCAGCAGCACCAAACGCTCGGGGCGTTCCATGAAACCGACGCGGCAGGTGCCGATGAGCGATTCGGCGCGGGCGCGAGCGTAACTCACCATGATGGCACTGACCATGGCCAGCGCGGTCAGCACCACATAGAAGAATCGGTTGCCACGAGCGTAGAAAACCAACAACCCGAGGAACAGCGACGCATCGCTGTAGCGGTCGACGATGGAATCAAAAAATCCTCCAAAGCGGGTGACCTGGTTCGAGGCGCGGGCGACGCGGCCATCCACGAGATCGAAAAACCCCGAGCCAATGATGACCAGCCCGGCGTAGAAGAACATGCGGCGCTGGTTTTCGCCATTGGCGTAGCCAAACAGAAACGCAGCGTAGGTGTTGACCACCAACCCCATGAGCGTCAAAACGTTGGGGTTGATGCGGGTCAGGGCGAGCAGGCGCACGATGGCATCGAGGAGCACGCCGCAGGCTCGGCCGACTGCGCTGGTCCAGGTCATTGCGCCTCCGCTTCCGACGCGCCCTCGGCCTCGTCGTGGATGGTCGTCAACTCGAGGACTTCCAGCTCCCGATCGCCATTGGGTGTCACCACGACGACGCTGTCACCCACTTTCTTGTTGAGGAGCGCGCGTCCGATCGGGGAGGTGGTTGAAATCTTCCCGGACGCAATGTCGGACTCTTCGCTGGTCACCAGCTGGTACTCGATTTCCTCATTCTTAGTGCTGTCATAAACCTTGACCGTCGAACCCAGGCCGACCTTGTCCTTGGGGATATTGTTCATATTGATGAGCGACAAGTCGGCCAGCCGCCTGCCTAGCTGGCGGATGCGTGCCTTGAGGTATTCCTGGCGCTGCTTGGCCATGTGGTACTCGGCGTTCTCACTGAGATCGCCCATGGCAACGGCTTTCTTCAGCTCCCTGGGGATATCGTGGGCCAATTCATTCTCCAGCGCGACCAGCTCCTCCTTTAGCTTTTTCTTGATATGCTCAGGCATGTTTCCGGCATTATAAACCTCACGGACGCGATCGAAGGGCGCACCGGGCCGTCCTTGGTTTGTCAGCGCGATGGTGCAAGCGACTCAGTCGAAATGAGTTACGTATGGGCGCCGGATTTTTGCTGATGCCGATCACCCCATCTCCGGGAACCCGTTCTCCCGATTGCCTTTAGGCGTCGGGCCAGATAGACTGGTAGTGTTCTGTGCGCGCCCGGGCGAGGCCCCCTTGATGAGCACCGATGGCGTTTTCCACATTGGCGATAAGGTCGTCTATCCCAACCACGGCGTCGGAATCATCGAACAGATCAGCAGCCGGACGATGGGTCCAACGGTCGAGAAGTTCTACCTGTTGAAAATCGCGGCCAGCAGTCTCAAGGTGATGGTGCCTTTTCATAACGTGGCCAGCGTCGGGCTGCGGCGGGTGGTGCGCAATGGAGAGGTCCAGAAGATCGTGGACTACCTCTCCTCGGGCGAATGCAGCAACGCGGCCGACTGGAAGGACCGGTACAAGGAGAACTCCGAGCGCATGCGCACCGGTTCTCTGCAGGACGTGGCCGCGGTGCTGAAGAGCTTGCTGAGCCTGAACCAGAGCAAGTCGCTTTCCTTCCGGGAAAAAAAGATGCTGGAGCGGGCCCGCTATCTGCTGGTCAGCGAAATGGCGATTTCCCGAAACTGCGAAGAATCCCAGGTCGAACAGCTGCTGACCCGGGCCCTGATCAAATGCCATCTGCGATTCCCCGAGATCACCGAATTGGCCTCCTGAACGATCCAATCGGGTGATCTGATCATCGGGCCATCGGGTGATCGGAAATCCAGCGCTCTCAGCTACGATGCGCTTCCAGCCAGGATTGCAGAATCAGCACCGCCGCCATCCGGTCCACCGCCTGCCCCCGTTTCTGGATGGAGAGATTTGTTTCCCGAAGCAAGCGGTTGGCTTGCGTTGAGGTCCAGCGCTCGTCCCAAAGATGGACGGTAACCCCGAACTGAGCCTGGAGCAGCTGGGCAAATTGCCGCATCTTGGCCGATTGCGTGCCCTCGGCGCCACTCAGGCGAAGGGGCAGGCCGACGACGACTTCCTGAACCCGGTACTCGGCCAGCAACCGTCCCAGCGCTTCCAGATCGCGCCGCTTGTTCTGCCGCTGGAGGGTCTTGAGGCCCTGGGCGGTGATGCCGAGCGGGTCGGAGACCGCAACCCCGATCCGCTTGGAGCCGACGTCCAGGGCGAGGATACGGCGGGCGGGCGCGTCTGTTTGGTTCATCGCACGATCATTGACTGGGCGAGCCAGCCGCGTCAATGGCGGAGGATCAGAGGTCAGATTGCAGAGGTAAAAACTCTTGCTGCAATCGACACGCTCGAATCCGGGGGTTCTTACCTCTGCAATCTGACCTCTGACCTCTGCAATCGCGCATTCCCCCGTGCAAATCTGCTCTGAGTCAGGCAGAATGGTGCCCGATTCTGATGAGCGAAGAACCCCAAGTGCAGACGATCGAGACGCCGCGGCCGGCCGCGACCAGACATCACTGGTCGCTCACGCTGCTGGGGATTGCCCTGATCCTGGCTTTTGTGTACTACGGCGAACTGGTGCTGGCGGTGCTGTGCTTCGCTATTCTGCTGACCTTCGTTCTCGCGCCCATCGCGGAAGGGCTGCAGCGGCTGCGCCTCCCGCGCGGCATTGCCTCGCTGATCGCGGTCCTGCTGTTGCTAGGGGCGATCTACGGCGTCACCTACCTTTCCTACAACCAGGCGCAGATCTTTGCCGACAATCTCCCCAAGTACTCACAGAAAATCCGGTCGATGCTCCAACCCTTCCGGACGCAGGCAGAAAAATTCCAGCGCACGACGGAAGCGGTGCAAGAACCGGAAACCCCGGGCGCCAAAAGCATTGTCACGTTTCGGCCGGCGACCAGCTGGACCGACCTGTTCACGCACGGCTTCGGGTCCATTTCCGAAGACTTGCTGGCCGCCTCGTTTATCCCTTTTCTGGTCTATTTTCTGCTGACCTGGCAGCACCACGCCCGCTCCGCCACGGTCATGCTGTTTCCCCTGCAGCACCGGAACACGGCGTTCGTCACGCTGGGACTGATTGCCAAGATGTTGCGCAGCTTCATTGTCGGCAACCTGCTGGTGGGCCTGTTCATCTCAGGGGCGAGCGTGGCGATATTCTGGTTTCTGCACGTCCCCTTCTTCTACTTCATCGGATTCCTCAGCGGCTTCCTGAGCCTGGTGCCCTATCTGGGAGTGGTGTTGGCCATGGGTCCACCGGTCCTCGTCGGACTAGGACAAATGGATCGCGGAGACCTGGTGGTGGTGATTTTCACGGTCATGGGACTGCACCTGTTCGCCCTGAACGTCCTTTATCCGAAATTCCTCGGCAGCCGCCTCAAGCTCAATCCCCTGGCGGTCACCATCGCCCTGCTGTTCTGGGGATTCATCTGGGGAGCGGTCGGGCTGGTGCTGGCGGTCCCGATCACCGGCGCCATCAAGATCATCTTCGACCACGTGGAATCGATGAAGCCGTATGCAGACTGGCTAGGGGAATGAAGAACCATTGCAGAAGTCAGAAGTCAGATTGCAGAAGTGAAGCCCTCGGATGCAAACATCTCTGTTCATAGTCGGGGTTTCTACTTCTGCAATCTGACTTCTTACTTCTGACTTCTGTCGACCTCCGTAAGGGTCCTGTACTCCGGGAAGCTTCCCGCAGGCTCCGCTTTGTAGCATTCTAAGAGAGCCTCTAAACTAGAACCTTGCGGACTTTGATCACATTGTTTCTGCTCGCCGCCCTGGCGTTCGGGAGCTGGGCGGCCTGGCAGATCTACGCCCCGGTGACGCCCCCGGCCAACACGTCGCTCCTGTTCCATTCCGGCTTTTCGACGCACCGCATTGCCGCCGAACTGAAGAAGGCTGGCGTCATCCGCAGCGAGCTTGCCTTCCGGCTGTGGCACCGGCTGCATCCCCAACCGAGTCTGAAAGCCGGCGAGTACGTGTTTGAGCAGCCGGCCCGGCTTCGCGAGGTTCACGACCGGATTGCGCGGGGCGATATCTACTTCCACGTGGTCACCATCCCGGAAGGCTATACGATGTTCGACATCGCCAAGGCCATGCAGGATGCCGGGCTCGGTTCGGAGCAGGATTTTCTCGAGATCGCCCAGACTCAAACCGCCTTGATTGCAGACCTGGCGCCGGAAGCCAAGTCGCTGGAAGGCTACCTGTTTCCCAACACCTACCAATTCACGCGCACCCAGAGCCTGGAAGAGATGGCCGCGGAGATGGTCCACCAGTTTCGCCAGGTGGCGGAGCAGATGGGGTTGAACTCCGATGTGCACCGGACGGTAACCCTGGCCTCAATCGTGGAAAAGGAAACGGCGGTTCCGGAGGAACGGCCGCTGGTGGCGAGTGTGTACTCGAACCGCCTGGCGAAGAAGATTGCCCTGGATGCCGACCCCAGCGTCATCTATGCACTACAGCAAGCCGGGGCTTATACCGGCAGCCTGCATCACGCCGATCTCGCCGTCCGCTCGCCGTACAACACCTACCGCTATCTCGGACTGCCTCCGGGTCCCATCGGCAACCCGGGGCGGGATTCGCTGGCCGCAGCGCTGCACCCCGCCAGCACGCAATTCCTGTATTTTGTGAGTGATGGAAACGGGCATCATCGCTTTGCCCGCAACCTGGAGGAACACAACCGGAACGTGGCTGCCTATCGGCACGCCCTCGGCCTGCACTGAGCACTGAACCTTTCCCTGCCTTATACTAGTGAGATCAAGCAAAGCAGGAGTTTTCCCCGGTTCTGGGAGAGGAATGCATCGCTTCAATCAACGTCTGGTTTCCCTGTTGTTTCTGGCCGCCCTGATCGTCCCGCTTATTGGGTGCCTGTTCCGGACCCGCAAGGTGGAGTTCAAGCTGTCGAATGCCCCCCTGCGGACGGCGACCCAGCCGGAATTGATCGAATACGTCAACTCGCAGGCTGGGCGAATCCAGTCGCTCCAAGCCACGGTCGACATCGACGCCTCGGTCTGGGACCCGAAAAAGGGCAGTATGACCGACTACAAGGAAATCCGAGGATTTATCCTGGCCCGCAAGCCCGCCATGCTGCGGATGATCGGCCAGATGCCGGTGGTGCGAAATACGGCCTTCGACATGGTCAGCAACGGGCAGGAATTCAAGGTTTCGATCCCTCCCAAGAACAAATTCGTCATCGGGACCAATAGCGTCGAGAATTACCAGCCGCAGCAACGGCTGGAAAACCTCCGTCCGCAGCACATCTATGACGCACTCCTGCTGCGCGAAATTGGGTCCGATGAAATCGCCGTCCTGGAAAACGGTTTTGAGACCGTGCTGGACGAGAAGAGACACCGGGTCGAGCAGCCCGACTATGAAATAGCGGTGATCCGCCGGGGACCGAACGGCTGGTTCCTGTCGCGCAAAATCCAATTCAGCCGGACCGACCTTCTCCCCCACCGGCAACAGATTTATGACCAGCAAGGCAACGTCGTCACCGACGCGCGCTACCAGAACTTCAAGGATTACGGTGGGATCGAGTTCCCCAGCACGATTGAGATCGAGAGGCCGCGAGAGAACTACGACATCCTCCTCAACATTCTGAAGCTGGACGTCAACCGCGCGCTCACGGATGACCAGTTTGTGCTGGAAACACCTCCGGGGGCGGACGTGGTGCACCTGAATCAGGCTGGAGCCAGTTCGGCCAAGAGCGGCGATAACCGCGGGAAGTAGTTCTCCAGAAAAAGCATGATGAATCAAATGATCGTCGGCAACCTGGTGCACCGGCCCATCCGGTCCCTGATCAGCATGGTGGCGGTGGCCCTGGAAGTCACCCTGATCCTGCTCATCGTGGGGCTGTCGCTGGGAATCCTGAGTGACTTACGGCAGAGGCAGGCCGGAATCGGGGCCGACGTGATCGTGATGCCGCCAGGTTCTTCGTTTATTGTCGGACTGACCGGGGCCCCGATGTCGATCAAAGTGGGCGGGGTGCTGGCGAAACTGCCGCACGTCGAAGTTGTGGCCCCCGTCATCACTCAGATCTCGACGGCTGGCGCTCTGGAAGTGATTGCCGGAATTGACCTGAAAAGCTATGAGAGTCTCTCCGGGGGGTTCCATTACCTGAAAGGTGGGCCGTTTCAAGGGCCCGAGGACGTCCTCGTGGATGGGCTTTTCGCCCAATCCAAGCACGTCAAGATCGGCGATACGATTGAAATCTTGAACCACAGCTTTCGCATCGCCGGCATCGTGGAGCAGGGGAAAGGCGCGCGCAAGTTCCTTCCCCTCAGCACCTTGCAGGATCTGAACGGCGCCAAGGACAAGGCCTCAATTTTCTATCTGAAGCTGGATGACCCGGCCAACGCCGATGCCGTTGTGGACGAGATCAAGAAAGTGCCGGGCATGGAACGCTATGTCGCGAGCTCGATGGCGACCTACCTCTCCATGATGACGCCGGCCAACTACCCCGGCCTCCCCGCCTTCCTCGACGTGGTGATTGGGGTTTCGGTGGTCATCGGATTCATTGTCATCTTCCAGGCGATGTACACCGCCGTAATGGAGAGGACCCGTGAGATCGGCATCCTCAAATCCATGGGCGCATCCAAGCTGTATATCGTCCGGCTGGTGCTGCGGGAGACCCTGCTGCTGGCCTTATGCGGCATCGTTCTGGGCATTCTGGTGAGTCTGGGGGCCCGCGCCGCCCTGGTCGAGAAGCTTCCGCTGTTGCGCATCGTCGTATCGGGAGGGTGGGTGGTGCGCGCCACCCTCATTGCCATCGCCGGGGCCATCGCCGGCGCGCTTTATCCCGCGTTCAAGGCGGCACAAAAAGACCCGATTGACGCGCTGGCTTACGAATAAGCGCAAGGCTGTCACATTATTTCGCTTTCGTTTCGCCCGCCGGCGAAGTCTTCGCCCAACCCTTACAATTTCTCTCGCAAATCCCGAAAGAATGCACGATACTGCCGGTGAATCTGCCATGCTATAATCACGCGCCGTTGAACGACAGTGGGCAGCTTCACAAATCGCGGTCTTATATTCCCTGGGCCTGAGCGCGCATGCGCCAATGGCCGCAAATACGCAGGAGGAAACATGCGCTTCGACGATCTGACCCTCTATGTTGGGGATGACGAAATAGACGAATACGGAGACAGCAGCGCCTTTGGCGAATCGCTGGAAGAGGACCTTGACGAGGAAGAAGAAGAGGAAGAAGAACCCGGCGTGAGCGAGGAAGCTCCGGAGCCGGAACCAGTACCCATGATGGAACGGGCGCCCGCAGCCCCGCTAGGCGGTGGCGGGAGCCGTCCTCCGCGCAAGAAAGCGGCGGCCAAGAAGAAGGCGGCCAAGAAAGCCAAGAAGAAACCCGCAAAGAAAGCCGCCAGGAAACCGAAGAAGAAGTCGGCGAAGAAGAAAGCGCCAAGAAAGAAAGCCGCGAGAAAGCCGGCCCGGAAGGCCGCAAAGAAAAAAGGCGCGCGCAAGAAGGGCGGCCGTCGCCGCTGAAACCCCAATTGTCATGATGGCGGACGCCGGCATGGGCCGGCGTCCGCCATTGCCTCTATTTCCCTTCGGTCACGATTGCTTCCGCTTCAATTTCCACCAGCATCTCCGGAGAGACCAGCGCGCTGATCGCCAGCATGCTGGTAGCCGGCCGGATCTCGCGGAAGAATTCGCCGTGCGCTTTTCCCACCTTCTCCCAGTTCGCGATATTGGTAACGACCATGCGCGTGCGGACAACGTCGCTCAGCGTGGCTCCGGCTTTCGCCAAAGCGCGCTCGATGTTCTTGAGAGTCTGGACCGCCTGCGCGTAGGCGTCCCCCACGCCGATGATTTTGCCGTCTTCCGCGGTGGCAGTTGTGCCTGAGACGTGGATGTACGCGCCCACGCGGACGGCGCGAGAGTAGCCCACGACCGGTTCCCACGGTGTGCCGCTTGCAATGTTGGTGCGTTCCATTCTGGCCTCCCCCAGCCTTCGTTTGAGAATACATTGCCGGGAAGTCGCGGCTGGCGAATCCCCACAAATTAGCAGCCGATGCCTTGGTCTGCCAGCAACTTTGCGGGGGAACTTGCTGCGCCAAGCGGGGTTTTAATTGCATGAGAAGGTACAACAATCGAAAGTTACTTGCGTTCGATTCTGAGTTGAGGTAATTAAGCGTTCAACGGCGCCTATGCCGATGATAAAGGCGCGGGAGTGGGTTGGGGTGAGGCCCCATAAATGATTCCGGAGACGCATCCGCTGCAGCAGTTGTTTATCGAGCTGGTCGGACGCCATTACGCGGAGGCCATCGGCATTCGGGATCCGCAGGTGGTGGGCTACGTGGCGCACCTGCTCTCGGAGTTCTGCGAGGCGGAGCAATTGTTCAAGATTCGCAATGTGGCGGGACGGCCGTTGAACGACGTCGGCGAGATGCTGCTCGAATCCGACCCGATCTATGGACCGGCGCCGTCGTTCGACCGCGAACGCCAGGTACGCAAACACATCGGCGACTATACCCTGTTCTTCGCCGGCATGTTCCCGGAGAGCATCAACCACTATCGCCTGCGCCAGCAGCGCCTGGAGAGTTTCGTCGATTGGATGAAAGCCGGGAAAGAGAGTTACTACATCGTCTCCAAGTTCGAGATTTTCGAATACGCCAAGGTGGCGCCGCTGTTTGCGCAGCTTTCCAACAAGTTCGAAGACTGCGTGTACGGCCTGAATCTAGTGAAGAATGAACTTGAAGTGATGCAGCATCCGATCGTGCGCAAGAGCAGTGATCTAATTATGTAGGGTCGCCTGAACTCAAGTGTCAGTTTTCACACTGTCCCAATCTGTCGAGCGCCCGCAAAGCCAGTTCAACACGTATAGGCGCTCCTCCGCAATCGACCGCATCGTCTGCCACTCGGTTTCCGTTAGCCTTGAATAGGGTTTCCCCAACGCAGGAAAATCATTGCCGATCGGCTTGAACACGTTGTCCCCTGCAGCTTTCTCTGCGGTCATTGCGATAATCTGTTCGAAGGTCAATCCCTTCGGAGCCTCAGCCTTATCCCGCTGCAACTGAGTAGTTCTGGCTCGCCATAACCAGAGTTCCGCAATATCCCTTTGCTTGCCTATTTCCTTTATGTCGCGCAGCTTCGCTTCTTCAATAAACGCTCGTGCAGCACTGGGGTCGGGAACGCCGCGTAACACATCCGTCTGGGCTGCGGGTACATCGTAGGGAAGAAATACGCGTGAGCCGTCCAAAGCCCACCAGAGAAATCCGAGAGACTCTTCTCTCCACTGCCCGTCCGCGGTTTCCTGCCGCGTCCAGGATCCCATTGCCCTTTGAAAGAGTTCCCTTTCCCTTGCTGAACAGGCACTCCAGAGGTCCCCGTTCTGTAGCCAGGAATTTTGCCGCAGGGCAAAGTCAGCCGGAGCCGCTTTGCCCTGGGGTGGAATATCGCCCGGTTCAGGATGAAGCTGATACTCGGCTTGCGCTCGGAGAACAAGAGATGCCAGGCATAATGCTCTTCGAGCGGCAGTGTGAGAATCGACCGGAGAATCTGAATTCAGTGCTGCGGGAGCGGAGCGTATAACTTGCTTCCGAGATCGCAAGGCAAGTAGGCCAGCACCCAACGCAACGATGAGTAGGAGCAGCACGAGAAGTGTTTTCATATGCACTCCAATTAGCCACGCCCAATCTCCCAAGGTCCCGAAACGATCCTTCGGCCAACGATCTCGAACTTCCCCCCCAGCACAATGTTGATCGCTTCGCTATAGGCGATGTGTTCCTGTTCGAGGATGCGGGCGGCCAGGGTGTGTTCATCGTCGGAGTCGAGCACGGGCACCGTCTTCTGCACGATGATGGCGCCGTGGTCGAGTTCCTCGTCCACCAGATGCACGGTGCAGCCGGAGACTTTCACGCCCCAGGCAAAGGCCTGCTGCTGGGCCTCGAGGCCGGGGAAGGCGGGCAGCAGCGCCGGATGAATGTTCAGAATCCGACGCGGAAACTGCTGCACGAACCAGGGCGAGAGCAGGCGCATATATCCGGCAAGACAGACGAGATCGACTTTGTTCTCCTTCAGCGCGGCTACGACTTCGCGATCGTGCGCCTCGCGGTCTTTGTCCCTGGACGGAATCACGAGCGCATTCAGTCCACGCTGGCGAGCGGTCGCTATGCCGGGAGCGTCGGCGCGATTCGAGATCACGACCGCGATGCGGGCGTCGGGAATCCGGCCCGCGTCAATGCTGTCGGCGATGGCAACGAAGTTGGAGCCGCGTCCGGAGAGAAGAATGCCGAGATTCTTCATTTCCACACCATTATTCACCACAGAGGCAAGAAATTGCAGAAGTCAGAAGTCAGATTGCAGAAGTAAAGCCCCGACACTTCAGCAGGGTGTTTGGATCGGCGGGTTTAACTTCTGCAATCTGACTTCTGACTTCTGCAATCTAGCTGTACATTACTTTGCGGTCGCCCTTGACGATCCGGCCGACGCTGTAGAATTTTTCGCCGGCGCGATCGAGCAAAATCTGCGCCTTCTTGAACTTCTTGGCGGGAACGACCAGGAGCATGCCAATGCCCATGTTGAAGGTGCGCAGCATTTCGTCCTCGGGGACATTGCCCAGTTTCTGCAGGTGCTCGAAGATGGGCAGGACGGGCCAGGTTCCGAGTTCGATGACGGCGGCGGTCCCCCTGGGGAGGACGCGCGGCAGGTTCTCGGTGATACCGCCGCCGGTGATGTGGGCCAGGGCGGCGACGGATTCTCCCGCGACCATCTTCTTGATCACCGGCCAGTAGCTGCGGTGGGTCCTCATGAGTTCATTGCCGACCTTGTTCTTGATCTCGTTGACGTAAGTCTCCGGCGAGTAGTGCGCGATCTCAAATAAAAGCTTGCGGGCCAGGGAGTAGCCGTTGGTGTGCAGGCCATTGGAGGGCAGGCCGAGGACGATGTCGCCCACCTGCACGTCTTTGCCGGTGATGATCCGGTCGCGCTCAACCACGCCGACGATGAAACCGGCCAGGTCGTACTCGCCTTCCGGATAAAACCCGGGCATTTCCGCGGTCTCGCCCCCGATGAGAGCGCAGCCGTTGTGCTTACAGGCTTCGGCCAGGCCCTCGACGACCTTCTCGGCCACCTCCGGTTCCAGTTTGCCGGTGGCCAGGTAGTCCATGAAAAACAGGGGCGCGGCGCCTTGCACCGCGATGTCGTTGACGCAGTGATTCACCAGGTCGGCGCCGACCGTGTGATGCACCTTCATCTCGAAAGCGACCTTCAGCTTGGTACCGACGCCATCCACACTCGACACCAGCACGGGATCCAAGTACTTCTTGTCCACGGAAAACAGCCCGCCGAAGCCGCCGATCTCGCTCAGCACGCCACGGGTAAACGTCTTGTGGGCCAGGTACCGGATGCGCTGCTTGGTGCGTTTCGCGCGATCCAGGCTGACGCCGGCATCGGCGTAGGTGATGGGATCGCTCTGGGCGTTGGGGTTCTGGGCCACGTTTCAGTCCATCATTGGCGAGTGGAGAGATCTGGTGCGCCACTGAGCCGGGGGAATCGTTTGGGCGCAACAAATTCTAGCACGTCCGGAGTTGGAGCCGGGGCGGCGCGGGCATGGAGGAAAATGGATGACCGCAGGCAATGCCGGGGTCCCCAACACGCGCGGTTTCGGCGTAGTGGGGTCGAGGGCGGAGGGGGACCAGGAACCGGGAATGGGCGTAACGTCACAGACCGGAGCCGACGGCCGGAGTAAACTTACGGCCTATGAGCACGAGCAAGGTTGACAAGAGCGGGAAGCCGCGCCCCGCCCACGACAAAGCGCACGACGTGCTGCGTTCGGAAGGTCAACCGCTGGACGCTATTTTTACCCCCCGCACGGTGGCGGTGATTGGCGCCAGCGACCGGCAGGACAGCGTGGGACGCGCCGTCCTGTGGAGCCTGGTAAGCAGCCCCTTCGGCGGCACCGTGTACCCGGTCAGCGCGAAGCGGTCGAGCGTGCTTGGGATCAAGGCCTACGCGAACGTGCAGGACATTCCCGAGGCGGTGGACCTGGCGGTGATCGTCACGCCCGCCGAAACCGTGCCCGCCATCATCGGCCAGTGCGTGGCCAGCAAAGTGCGCGGCGCCATCGTGATTTCGGCGGGCTTCAAGGAGCGCGGCGAGCGCGGCCAGGAACTGGAACGGCAGATTCTCGAGCAGATCGAACACAGCAACCTGCGGGTGATCGGACCCAACTGTCTGGGCATCATGAACCCGATCAGCGGTCTGAACGCCACTTTCGCCTCGCACAGCATGGCGCGCGCCGGCAACGTAGCCTTCATCAGCCAAAGCGGTGCGCTGTGCACCGCCATCCTGGACTGGGCCCAGCAGGAACTGGTGGGCTTCAGCGCCTTCGTCTCGGTCGGTTCCATGCTCGATGTGGGCTGGGGCGACCTGATCGATTACTTCGGCAACGACTCGCGCACCCATTCCATCGTGATGTATATGGAGTCGGTCGGAGACGCGCGGTCCTTCCTCTCCGCGGCGCGGGAAGTCTCACTCAACAAGCCCATCATCGTGATCAAGGCCGGACGCAGCGCGGCCGCCGCCCATGCGGCGGCGTCCCACACCGGTGCGCTGGCGGGAAGCGACGAAGTGCTGGGGGCCGCTTTCCGGCGCTGCGGGGTGCTGCGCGTCACCACCATCGCCGAACTGTTCTACATGGCTGAGGTGCTTTCCAAACAGCCTCGGCCCAAGGGACCGCGGCTGGCGGTCGTCACCAACGCCGGCGGTCCCGGCGTACTGGCGGCGGACTCGATTATCGCGGCGGGCGGTAAGTTAGCCGAGCTTTCGCCCTCCACCATGGAGCAGCTCAACCAGATGCTTCCCCCGCACTGGAGCCACAACAATCCGGTGGATATTTTGGGCGACGCCATGCCCGACACTTACGCCAAGGTCGTTGAGATGGTAGCCAACGACTCCGAAAACGACGGACTGCTCGCCATTACCTGCCCGCAGGGCATGTCTCACCCCACGATTACCGCCGAGCGGCTGGCCCCGTTCGCCAAAGGCCTGGGCAAACCCGTCCTGGCATGCTGGATGGGGGGCGCGGAGATGAGCGCGGGGATGGAGATCCTGAATCGCGCCGGCATTCCGACCTTTTCCTATCCTGACACCGCCGCAAAGATCTTTTATTACATGTGGCGCTATACCTATCTGCTGCGCGGCTTGTACGAAACCCCGCTGCTGCCGCACGGCGCCGAAGGTCCCGACCGCGCGCGCGCCGAAGCCATTGTGCAAAGCGTCCGGCAGAATGGCCGCACGGTGCTGACCGAGCCCGAGTCCAAGGAACTCCTGGCGTGCTACGGGATACCCACCGTCCCCACGGTGGAAGCCCACAGCGAAGACGAAGCCGTGGCCAAGGCGGAAGACCTGGGGTATCCGGTCGTGATCAAGTTGCTTTCGCACACCATTACGCACAAGAGCGACGTCGGAGGAGTGAAGCTCAACCTGAGCAGCGCCGCGTCGGTGCGCGCCGCCTGGCGCGAGATCGAAGCCTCGGTGAGGGAGAAAGCCGGCGCGGAGCATTTTCTGGGAGTGACGGTGCAGCCGTTCAGCCGCTCCGAAGGTTACGAACTCATCCTCGGCAGCACGGTGGACGCCCAGTTCGGGCCGGTGCTGCTGTTCGGCACCGGCGGGCAACTGGTCGAAGTTTTTGGCGACCGGACACTGTCTCTGCCCCCGTTGAACACCACGCTGGCGCGCCGTTTCATCGAGCAGACGAAAATTTTTCAGGCTCTTCAGGGTGTGCGCGGCCGCAAAGCGGTGGACATTGCGGCTCTCGAGGAATTGATGGTTCGTTTCAGCCAGTTGGTGGTGGAGCAACGCTGGATCAAGGAAATCGACATCAATCCTCTTCAGGCCTCGGCCGAACGCCTGACGGCACTGGACGCCCGCGTCATCGTGTACCCGCAGGAAACCACGCTGGCGCAAGTGCCTCGGCTCGCCATCCGGCCGTATCCCGAGCAGTACGTTCGTCCCGGACGCATGAAGAACGGCGAAGAGGTGCTGTTCCGGCCGATTCGTCCGGAAGATGAACCTTTGCTCATCAAGCTGCACCAGGCATTGTCGGAACGCACAGTTTATCTCCGCTACTTTCAGCCGTTGAAGCTCAGTCAGCGCACCGCGCACGAACGGCTGACCCGCATCTGCTTCATTGATTACGACCGCGAGATGGCGCTGGTGGCCGAGCACACGAAAGCAGAGGGCGGGCCGGAGATTGTCGCCATCGGCCGCATGAGCCGTCTGCGAGGGCGCGACCAAGCCGAAATGGCGGTCCTGGTGGATGATCGCTTTCAGTACCAGGGCCTGGGGACGGAGCTCTACCGCCGCCTGATCGAGATCGCCCGTGACGAGCACTTGACCACCATCACCTCGACCATCCTTTCGGAGAATCGCGAGATGCAGGCCATCTGCCGCAGGATGGGCTTCCATATGACGGCTAACTTCGACGACGGGACGATTGACGCGGAGTTGAAGCTGTAATGGACAGGCTCGACAGTCATTGACAACACAACCGTTGACAATCCATCGAGCACAAAATGTCTGAGCCAGCGTCCCAGCCAGCGGGCGCCATCTGCCCGCTGCAAAAAGCCCGATAACCCTTTCTGCTCTCCTCAGTCCAACTGAAATAGCGGCCGGGGTCGCCGCCGAACCGAATCTTCCATTCCCCTGCTGCGAGACTCTGGAGTTGCCATGCGCATGCTGCTGGATACCTTCGGCCAGACGTTAGGCACCCTGTGGGCGCATAAGCTGCGCTCGTTCCTCACCATGTTCGGGATCGCCTGGGGTGTGGGCTCGCTGCTGCTGCTGGCCGGAGTGGGCGAGGGCTTCCGCAGCGGCAATCGCAAGCAGCTTGAGACCTTCGGCAAGAACATCATTTTCTTCTTCGGCGGTCGCGCGCCAGCGGTGGAGGGCAGTTTCACTTCCGCGAAGTGGTTCAACCTTACCTACGACGACTACCTGGCGATCCAGAACGAATCCAAACTCGCGCTGAACATTTCGCCGTTGATCGCGCGCGACGACATCCGCGCGGTCAGCGACTACACCAGCACCAACGGCCAGGTTTCCGGAGTGCCGCCAATCTACAGCCAGGTGCGGACGATCCCGCTGCAGGTGGGGCGCTGGATCAACGACGAGGATAACGACCAGCGCCGCCGGGTCTGCGTGCTGGGCCGGGAGATGACGCGCAACATGTTCCCGGGCCGTCCGGCGGTCGGCAACACGATTCTGCTCAACGGCGTTCGTTTCGAAGTGATCGGCGTGCTCTCGATGATCGGCCGCGAGGAGCAGAACGCCACCAATGTCCGGATCTTCGTGCCGTTTAATGTCATGCGCGAGCTGTTTCCGCTGAGGGGCAACAACTCGCAGGATGGCAACGCGATTTCGTTCATCAACTACCAGCCCCGCAGCTTCGACGAAAACGAAGCCGCGAAAGACGAGTTGCACAAGATCGTCGCTCGCAACCATGGCGGCTTCGACCCCAACAACAAAGACGTCTGGGAAGAATGGGATACGGTCAAGAACCAGAAAACCATGGGCAAGATCTTCACCGCGATGGACTGGTTTCTGGGTGGCGTGGGGCTGGTGACACTGGCGCTGGGCGCGATCGGCATCATCAACATCATGCTGGTGGCGGTGACGGAGCGCACCCGCGAGATCGGCCTGCGCAAAGCCCTGGGCGCGACCAATCGCAACATTCTGTTCCAGTTTTTCCTTGAAGGCGCGTTTCTGACGCTGCTGAGCGGCGCGGCCGGAGTCGGCGGCGCCTTGCTCGTCATCCGCTTACTCTCGGGAGTGCAACTGCCGCAAGGCTTTGATACACCCCGGATCGTGCCCGTGTCGGCGATCGCCGCCGTGCTGTCGCTGGCGCTGGCGGGCATCAGCGCCGGGCTCTACCCGGCCCGCAAAGCCGCAATGCTCGAACCAGTCGAGGCGTTGCGCCAGGAGTGAGAGGCATTGGAATGAGTCAGCCCCTAAAGGGGCAGATGAAAGCAGAAGCTTTCGGCATCGCTGAACAACTTGCGGAGAAAGTGTTTTCTGCGTGACAGTCTGACCTCGGCGGCTAAAGCCGCTGCTGAAAGTAGGCGGGTTATCGCAGCGGTAAACCGCTGCGCCACCCAAAATCAAGTGCAACACCTACTTTTTCCGCAAGCTGTGAAGCGATGCAGTGATACGAAGCGTGACGTTTCCTGGCCGGGTGAGGAGTGAATCATGACGCGCGATCTGCTCAAAGAAGCCTACGGCGCGATGCAGCACAACCGCCGCCGCACCACGCTCACCATGCTGGGAATGGCCTGGGGCATCGCCACCGTCGTCATTCTGCTGGCTTTCGGCTCGGGATTTGAGCGCGCCATCAACCTGATCTTCAGTTCCTGGGGGACCGACGTGATCGGCGCCTTCCCCGGCCGCACTTCACTGCAAGCCGGCGGCTCCAAGGCGGGCAGCGAAGTCCGCCTCCAGATCGCCGATGTCGACTACATCCGCAACGAAGTGCCGATGGTCAAGGGCGTCACCCCGATCTTCGACAAGCAGAATGGCGTGACCATTCAGCACGATGCGCGCACCTTCACCAATCTTTTTCTGACCGGCGTGTACCCGGTGTACGAGCGCATCCGCGGGTTCAGCGTCGCCACCGGCCGCGGCTTGAGCGAAGAGGATCAAGCCACGCACGCCCGCGTGGCAGTGATCGGAGACGAAGCCAGGCGGAGACTGTTCTCCGGCGAGCTGGCTCTGGGCCAGAGCATCCGCATCAATGGCGTGAGCTTTCAGGTGGTGGGCGTGTACCAGCACAAAGTGCAGGGCGGCGATAACAACGACAACACCATGGTGGTGATCCCCTTTAGCGCGATGGGCGATCTTTTTGATACCCAGTACATTACCGGCATCTTCATGGACTACGAAGGCCAGGACCATCAGCAACTCTCGAGGGTGGTGCGCTCCGTGCTGGCCGGGCACCATAATTTCCTGCCCGACGATCGCCGCGCCGTATTCATCGCCGACTTCAAGCAGGACTTCGACGAATTCACGGTTGTGACGACCGCGCTCAAGGTGATGCTGGGCTTCATCGGCGCGTTGACCCTAGGGATCGGCGGCATCGGCCTGATGAACATCATGCTGGTTTCGGTGCAGCAGCGCACCCGCGAAATCGGCGTGGAGAAGGCCCTGGGCGCGCACAAGGGTCACATCCTTTTCCAGTTTCTCGCCGAAGCGCTGGCCATCACCTTCGCGGGAGGAATCGCCGGCATCGGCATCGCCTACCTCATTTCGTGGACGGTGGGCGCGCTGCCGCTGATGAGCGCCTTTGGCGACAACTTGCAGGCGGGCGACATTCATCTCCACATCAACGTGGGCAGCCTGGCGGTGGCGACGATCATTCTGACCCTGGTGGGTATTATCAGCGGCATGCTGCCCGCGATTCGCGCCGCGCGCCTGGATCCGATCGAGAGCCTGCGATACGAATAAGTAGCGGACTTAGGCGTGGGCTGCCCTCGCCGGTGGGGGCGGGACGGCGGCGCTACGCTGGCGCAAAGCACTGGCGCCCTCCGATATAATGCTCGCCCAACCTTTTTTCCCTGGAGCGTGTATGCGAATCTTCCTCGCGCTGATGGTTGCTGTGTTTATGACTGCGTCAGCTTTGGTGCAACAAAACCAGTCGGAAACGGCCGCTGACAACCCCCCGCAGGCCGCCTCCAAAGAAAAGAAGGGGAAGAAGGAAGCTGCGGCGCCAGCTGCCGCGGAAAGCAAGTCCGAGGAAAGCAGCGCCAAGCCAGCCGAGGCATCCAAGGCCGAGTCTGGCGAAGCCGCCGACAAAGAGGAACACTACGACGTTACCGAGGTCGCGCCGGCGGTCACGCATCATCAGATCGCGCTGAGCGGCAAGACGCTCAGCTATACCGCGACCGCCGGGCGCCTTCCCATCAAACGCGGCGACGGCAAGATCGAAGCCGAGATGTTCTTTGTCGCTTACACGCTCGACGGGCAGGACGCCGCGAAGCGTCCGCTGACCTTCGCTTTCAACGGCGGCCCCGGATCGGCGTCGGTCTGGCTGCACATGGGCGCGCTCGGACCGAAGCGGGTTGTGCTCCAGCCCAACGGCTTCATGCCGGCAGCGCCGTATCGCCTCGAAGACAATCCCAACACCCTGCTCGATCGCAGCGACATCGTCATGGTGGACGCCATGGCCACCGGCTACTCCCGCGCCGCCACCGCCGAGCTCACCAAGAAGTTTCTCGGCGTGAAAGGCGACGTGCAGGCCTTTGGCGAATTCATCCGCCTCTACATCTCCCGTTACGACCGCTGGAGTTCTCCTCTGTTCCTGCTGGGCGAAAGTTATGGCACCACTCGCGCCGCCGGCATCGCCGGATACCTCGCCGATCGCGGGATCGCTTTCAACGGCGTGACCCTGCTTTCGATGGCCGTCGATTTTCAGACGCTCGAGTGGAACAAGTCGAACGACCTGCCCTACTTTCTGCTCGTCCCGAGCTTCAGCATGATCGCCGGCTATCACCACAAGCTGCCCGCCGATCTGGCGCAGGACATGGCAAAGACGCGCGAGGAAGTCGTCCGCTGGGCGATGAACGACTATGCGCTCGCCCTCGGCAAAGGCGACGCCATGACGCCGGAAGAACGCCGCAAGATCTTGGAACAACTGGCGCGCTACACCGGGCTTCGCCCGGAAGTGGTCGAAGCCCACAACCTGCGCATTGATGTTCCCACGTTCACCCACGAACTGCTGCTCGAACAGAAGCTGCGGGTCGGCCGGCTGGACGGCCGCTTCAGCAGCCCCGACCCGGACGAAGATCGCCACTATGATCCGACGGGCGCGGCTATCCTGCCGCCCTACACCTCGGCGTTCAACGGCTACTTGCGCACCGAACTGAACTACAAATCCGACATGCCGTATAAGGTTTTCGCTTACGACGAAGGCGGATTTCAGAAATGGGAGTGGGGCAACGCGGTGGAAGGCTTTCCCAGCACGGCCGGTGGCCTGCGGTCGGCGATGATCAAGAATCCGTATATGAAGATCTTGGTCATGGAGGGCTACTACGATCTGGCGACTCCGTTTGCCGCCGCCGACTGGACCACGGACCACCTCAACCTCGACGCGAAGTACCGCCAGAATGTTTCCTATGCAACCTACAACTCGGGACATATGGTTTATGTCGATCGCGCCGAGCACACCAAGATGAAGAAGGATCTGGTGGAGTTTATGGAGAAATGCCTGCCGAAATAAGGCAGGTCTCAGGTGCTAGGTGTTAGGTCTCAGGGAAACCAACAACACTGCCTGTGAAGAACTCCTCCCATGCCACGCTGCGCATCTAAGGTTCTCCTGAGACCTGAGACCTGAGACCTGAGACCTGAGACCTGAGACCTGAGACCTGAGACCTAGGACCTAAGACCCAACCGCACCAGCGGTCATTTGCGCCGGATATGTTCTAATGCTGAACGCATGCGGGCCGCTGCCATTTTCGGGTTGGGCACGTCGCCAAGAGACCTGGACCGGTTCCAGGCGGGCTCAGGCACGAAGTGGGTCGAGGGTGTCCCGGCGTCCTCTGCCGACGCGGAAGCGATCCTCATCTTTGGCGGAGACGGGACCATTCATCGCCATCTGCCGGCGCTGGTCCGGCTGCAGCTTCCCGTGCTCGTGGTTCCCGCAGGCAGCGGAAACGATTTTGCCCGGGCGCTGAAACTGCGCTCCGTGCGCGACTCGCTGCGCGCCTGGCGTGCATTCGAGGCGGGAAAGGTCCAGGCGCGGAACATCGATCTGGGAGTCATCACGCCCGCGGCTACGCCGGAGCACACCCATTACTTTTGCTGCGTCGCCGGCTGTGGCCTGGATTCCGCCGCCGCCCGGCTCGCTAACCGGATGCCCCGCTGGCTGCGCGGCCATGGCGGATATGCGCTCGGCCTGCTCCCCACCGTGTTTCGCTTCCGCGACTTCTCCATGCGGCTGACGCAATCGAATGGCGAGGTCCGTGAAGAAGTGGAGAAACGCACGCTGGTGGCTGCCTTCGCCAATACGCAGTTCTATGGAGACGGCATGCGGATCGCACCCGAAGCGGATCTGGCGGACGGCAAGCTCGACGTGATCCGGGTCAACGCCCTGAACCGCTTCAAGCTGTTTTGCCTTTTCCCGACCGTGTACTTCGGGCGGCATGGGCTCATATCCGAGGTGGAATTCTCGCGGGCGGAACGGGTCCGGGTGGAGACCGAGATCCCGCTCGAGATTTACGCGGACGGAGAATTCGTGTGCTGGACCCCGGTAGAGATCGCGGTAGCAGCCCGCGCGCTGCGGGTGATCGCGCCCTGAATGGCGGTTAGGGTCCGGACCGTGGCGGCGCGGCAGTCACTGCGGATGCCACGCCATCTCCACCCGTATCGGCATTTCGTTCTTAACCGGCAGCGTCAAGAGCGTGGGTGGGTCGATCTTGAAATCGGATAGCGTCGCCGGAATTGTTCCTGAGATTCGGGTCCCGTTTCCTTGTCTCACCAACTGGAATGGAACCCGTTTGTACTGGGCGGTCTGGCCGGCAAACTGGATTTCCAGATCGGCATGAATGGTTGCAGATGTGGAGTCCGCTACCGGCAATCGAGTGCGTACCGTGACCATGGGAAATTGCGCGCCTCGCGTCACTTGAAGCATATGAAGGTCGCGGTTGCTATCGCCCGAATCAAAGGACTTCACGGGTACCGCGATCAGAAAATCGCACTGTCCGTCGTGACAAACGCCCTTGCCTCGGGCCGCATGGCTGATGCCGTCGGATTGGTGCAGCGGGTGCGAGACATGATACGCGAGAGTAGATTGTTCAAGAACCCATTGACTATCCGCCGTCGGCGCAAGCTGCGGAAGCGCCAGAAGGCAGAGGACCGCTAGGACTTTCGCATTCATGGAAAGCCTCAGAATTTAAGCGATACGGACAAAAGGGCAGCCCCAAACGCCCCAGCCGTCACGATGGCTACTGGACCATGCGCTGCAGCGATCCCATGGACCTTTTCTCCATGGCTTTTTTCAGAGTATGCCATTGCCCCCAGAATGGGTGTGAGGATCATGCCTGGCCCATGAATCCACGCCATGGCCTTGTGAAAACGGATGGGTCCGCGGGTGGTGGTTCCGGGGACTCGCGGCGCACGGATGGCAAAGTACGCGCTTGTAAAATACAAATCCGACGCGGCTGCGCCCAGAACCATATGCACGTTGCGGTCAGTGTTGCTCGTGTTCTTCCCACCCGCACCGACAGAGGTCGCAACCGAGGCGATTAAAGGAATCGCCGCAATCAAACCGAGCCGTTGATGGATCTTCAGCATGTGCGTCCGTTTGTCGAGCAACGCTTGTTCCTTGGCATTTCCCTGGGTTTGATCCGGAGGGAAGCCCAAGTCCTGTAGCGAAGGTGCTGTCTTGCTGCTGGAAGGTGCATTCGGCAGGTTGTCAGTGGTGGCCTGGGGCTGCGCCTGCGGCGCAGATAAAGCAGCGTTCATGGTTAGCGTGGCTCCTCCCGTGAGCGCCACCTCGGCCACTTTCGTGTCGAACCCATCAGCGGAGATGGTAACCTCATAATCCCCCGGCGTGAGGTTCTCCAGGTTGTAGAGTCCTGCCGAATTGCTTTGAGTGGCCGTCGATTGGCCGGTGTCAAGATTTTTGACGGAGATTTTGGCCTTGGGCAAGACCGCTCCGGAAGCATCAGTAACGGTACCCGACAGCGTGGCGCCAGCGACCTGCGCCCCCAGGTGCTCAACGATCAGCAGAGGCAACATTAGAATGGCCGCAGCCAGGACAAGCTTCGCCGCTCTCGCGTTCATTGGGGCTTCTCCTCATTGAGTTGTTGCGCCAGGTTTGGCGGACATTCTACTAGGGATGCCGCGACGAACGCCCGAGATGTATGGACAGGCGGACAACCATACCGGAGTTTTCAGCGGCCACGATGAGGCTGGTGGGCCCGCCTGGATTTGAACCAGGAACCAACAGATTATGAGTCTGCTGCTCTAACCGTTGAGCTACGGGCCCGATCACCTGACCGCATTAACAGCCGCACGCCCTGGAGCGGCAAACGCGGAGGGGGCTCTCCCTGCATATTAACAAACACGTGCCCCGCACTGGCGATGGCAAAACGTAGCGCCGCCCCTTCGGCCAAGGCCTCAGGGCAGGCTCGACGGCTAGAGCGGATTCACGGTTGCTGTACCCGAAGCCGCCCGCAATGCGCACACAGGAGACGCAGCAAGCTGCGTCTCTACAAAATAGGCGGGGCGGGTGAAGAGCGGAGGAATCGGGTACACCTTCTGGGAATCCGCTCTAACTTGCCCTGAGCGAAGCCGAAGGTGGGGGTGTCTCGCGCCCACCAGCGAGAGCAAGATACCCTTGCGACAGCCGGCAATATACCGGCGCTACAAGAGGATGTCAGCAGAACCAGACGGCCTGTTGTAATCTTCCCGTCGGGTTCAAGAAAGAAACGACGTTACCACGGTGATGCGACGCCCAGGGGGCAACCACGTATGATTCCTGCAGCGGTGTCCCCGATGAAGAAGTTGCATTTCCTGGTCTCGCTGACCAACGACGATAACGATTACCAGATCGAGCAGGCGTCGGCGGCGCAGCGCGCCGCCGGCAAGCTGGGCATTGACCTTCAGATCGTGCACGCCGGAAACGACGGCATCCTGCAGAGCCAGCAGCTCCTCGCCAGAATCCAGTCCTCCACCGCGCCCCGTCCGGACGCGGTCATCTTCGAGCCAGCCGGATCAACCGCGCTGCCGCATGTGGCCGGAGCCGCGGCCGCCGCCGGCATCGGCTGGGTGGTGTTGAACCGCGAAGCCGCTTACATCGCCGAACTCCGCCGTCTCTACCACGTGCCCGTATTCAGCATCACCTCGGACCACGAAGAGATTGGCCGCATTCAGGGCCGTCAACTCATGGCTCTGCTGCCAGGGGGCGGCTCGGTCCTCTACATCCATGGTCCGAGCGAAAACCTGGCCGCCAAACAACGCTACTTCGGCCTGCTGGAAACCAAACCGGAGAGCTTGCAGCTTCGCATCCTCAAGGCCCGATGGACCGAGGCCAGCGCGCACAAGGCGGTGAGTTCCTGGCTCGATCTTTCCACCGCGCGCGAGATGCAGCTTGATGCCGTCTGCGCCCAGGACGATTCCATGGCCATGGGAGCGCGCAAAGCCTTCGAGGAATGCGCTCACGAACAGCGCGAGAAGTGGCTGAGGCTGCCTTTCCTTGGGTGCGACGGCCTTCCTGGCACCGGTCAGACCTGGGTGCGCCGCAATCTGCTGACGGCGACCGTCTTGATTCCGCCAAACGCGGATCAGGCCATCGAAATGATGATGAAGTCGATTGAGACCGGCGGACAGCCTGCCGAGCGCACCTTCACCGTCGCCAAGTCCATTCCGGCCGTCGAAACCCTGGCGGAGCAAGCCTTCCGGGCGCGGGCCGGGTCTCACTGACGGAACCGCTAGAACTGGCTAACTGGTTTCAGAATCCTTTGAGGTTCAGAAAAGGCAACCCGCAGGGGGTAGAGAACCCACGTTCCCTGGTCCCGACACTTCCGTCATCTAAGGACCCCCACTCTGCCCGCGTACCATAGTTCAGGAGCAGTTCAGCAGCGGAGGTGTCGCGTGAAGTGGCAGCGGATCTTCAGCCTGGCAACCCTGGCAATCTCGATTATCACGCTGTACCTGGTGCTGAAACGGCCGGCGCCGGTGGCCGGGCCGGCGGCTTCGCCGGCGGCCGCGGCGGCCAATGCGCAATCGTTCCAGGAAAAAGTAAGCCAGCTCGAACAGCCCAAATCGTCAGCCGAGCCCGCTTCCGAGGTGCGTATCAATTCGGCTGAGTTGAGCGCGGCGTTGGCGCAAGCTTCCGGCATGATGGCGGCGGCTGCCACCTCGCCTGCGACTGGGAATGGGTTGCCGGGCGCTGCGGCGCCTGGGGCGTCGGGCGAATTTCCGGGGGCGGTGCCGGATGTGAAGGACTACCAGATTTCGATGGATGGGGACATTGTCCGCGGGCAGTTCCTTACCCAGATCGCGGGCAAGGACGTGTATGTAACCCTGGGCGGACACCTGGGCGCCAAAGACGGTTACGCCACATTCGACGCTACCGAGGCAAAGGTCGGCGACCTGAGCGTGCCCGTGTCGCTGGTGAATGAGGCCCTGCAAAAGAAACTCGCCGAACAGCGCGACCAGCTGAAGCTTCCCGACAACGTCAAAGACATCAAGATCGAAAACGGTGAACTCGTACTTGTGCCGAAATAGCCGGGTGGGGAGGAAGTCAGGCGCTGATGATGGGAGCGAAGTCAAAGTGTCTGGCGGTAGCAAAACCATCGCCCCTTGCAAAGAGGGACGCGACATTTCGGTAGCACGATAGTTTTGCCCGTACTAGAGCCTTCTAATCTCCATCTAATCTCGTTCTAACCTCGCCGGTTTCGAATGGTCGGTATGACCAGCCCACCGTTGGTGCCGAATCGTACCGGTCACGTGCTCGTTGCCAGTCCCAGCAGCGTCATCCGGCAACGTATCCTGGCGGACCTGCGAATTCCGAGCTGCCGTGTGGAGCAGGCCAGCGGTGGCGCCGAAGCTCTCGTGCGGATGGAGAGCGACTTGTGGCAGACGCTGTTTCTGGACCGCCATCTTCCCGATCTGGACGCCGACGAACTCTCCGCGACCATCCGGCGACGCTTTCCGGAGACGGAAGTGGTCATGCTGGATTCGGAAGCCGGCCCCCAGCGGCCCTCGGCCAGCAATACGAAAGAAAACGTGGCGCGGGAGAGCTGGCAGGAAGAACGGCCTGAGGCCAGCCTGGGGGCCGCGGTCGTGGGCTCCATTCTCGAAGCGCCGCTGCCGGGGATGATCGGGTCGGCGCGCAGCATGTTGCCGGTCTATCGCGCAGCCCGGCTGCTGGCACGGCGGGACACGACGGTGCTGATCAGCGGGCCGACGGGCTGTGGCAAGGAACTGGTGGCCCGCGCCATTCACAACCTGAGCGCCCGGGCCGGCCGCTCCTTTGTAGTGGTGAACTGCGCCGCGATTCCCGAGGCCCTGCTCGAATCGGAGCTCTTCGGTCACGTGCGCGGGGCGTTCACCGGTGCAATGCAATCCTATAGCGGCCGGATTCAGGCTGGCCAGGGCGGCACCCTCCTGCTCGACGAGATCGCGGAAATGCCGCTGAGCCTGCAACCCAAGCTGCTGCGCTTCCTGGAGCAGAAAGAAATTCAGCGTCTGGGCAGCGCCGACGTGGTCCGGGTGAACATCCGGGTGATCTCCGCGACTAACGCCCACCTGGGCGCCCTGGTGCGGCAGGGAAAATTCCGCGAGGACCTCTACTACCGCCTCTCGACTTTTCCCATTGCGATTCCGCCTCTACGGGAGCGCCCGGAAGACATCGTGGCCCTGGCCAAGCATTCCCTGGGGAAATTGTGCGTGCGTCAGCCCGTGTCCGAACTGTCGCCGGAGGCAATCCAACTGTTGCAATCGCAACCCTGGGCGGGAAACGTGCGCGAGTTGCAGAACGTGATGGAACGCGCCCTGATCCTGGCCGAGGATGAGCCGGTGATTCGCGCGGAGCATCTGCTGCTCGAGTCGGGTTGCCGCAACTAGCGGTTCGACGCCTGCCAAGGTAGTGGGTTGAGCGACGCCTCTCCGGATAAGAACCTTCTAAGCTAAAAGGTGCGCGGCTGGCATCCATTTTGCAAGGCCCAGTCCATGTCAACGTCGTTTCCTGTGCCGCGCGATCCGGTTGACTCCGATCATCCACTGGCGCGGGCATTTGCGTCATTCACCGAAGCCGCGGGCTCGTTAGAGCGCACTTATGGACAGTTGCAGGCCCAGGTGGCGCATCTGCGCCAGGAACTGGAAGTCACCAACCGGGATCTGGCCAACAGCCTGGAAGAGAACCGGCGGATTCGCGAACGTCTGCGCCGCATCCTGGAAGGATTGCCCTGCGGCGTGCTGGTGATGGAAGCTGGGGCGCGCATCTCGATCCTCAACCCGGAAGCGGCGCGCCTGCTGGGCAAAGCGGGGGAGAATGGCGAATCGCTGTCTCCGGCGCACTCCGCTGCTTTAGAGATGGCGCGCGAGACCGGCGAAGAGCGTGAGTTGTCGCTACCGGAGAGTGACGAAGGCGATCGCGCCGAGGGGAAGACCGCCTGGGTCGCGGTCCGCCACGCCTGGCTCGATCCGGACCACTCCACTTCGGTTTTCATTCTGCGCGATGTGAGCGAAGCGAAGAAACTGGAGCGCGAGCGCGAGAACGTCCGGCGGCAGCAGGCACTGGTGGAAATGTCGGCCCTGCTGGCGCATGAAATCCGCAACCCTCTGGGCAGCCTGGAACTGTTCGCCGGGCTCCTGGCCGAAGCCGATCTGGGCGAGGAGAGCGGGCGCTGGGTGGAACACGTGCAGGCGGGCCTGCGCACGCTCTCGGCCACCGTTAACAACGTGCTCCACCTGCACAATGTGCCGCCGCCGGAGTGCGCGGAGATGGACATGGGCCAGTTGCTCGACTGGGCCTATGAATTCTTGCTGCCCTTGGCGAAGCAGGCGCGGGTGGAACTGCAGGTGGTCAACGGGCTGCGCGGGGTGAGGGTGAGCGCCGACCGGCACCGCATGGAGCAGGTCTTGCTCAACCTCGGCCTGAACGCGTTCCGCTTCATGCCGGCCGGCGGATGGCTCTCGATCGCGGGTTACGACTTGGGCTCAGATGGAGTCGAGATTGTGGTTCGCGACACCGGCCCCGGCATTGCCGCCGATGACCTGCCACGGATCTTCGAAGCCGGGTTCAGTACCCGCCCCGGCAGTTCGGGCCTCGGGCTGGCCGTGTGCCACGAGATCGTCGAGCAGCACGGCGGCACGATCGGCGCCGAGAGCCGCGCCGGACACGGAGCGAGCTTCCGTTTACGCCTTCCGGGCGCCGGAGGCCAGCCATGAAACGTTTGCTGATCGCCGACGACGATGCCGGCATGCGCGCCGCTCTCGAGGCCCGGTTCGCGCGCCGCGGCTGGCAAGTGGATGTGGCGGTGAATGGGAGCGAGGCGCTGACGAAATTCCGTCAGGGGCTCCATTCCCTGGTGATCACCGACGTGCGCATGCCCGGCCGCGACGGCTTCGAGTTGATGCGCGAGGTGCAAGCCGCCGCGCCCCGCACCGCCGTCATCCTGCTGACCGCGTACCTGCGCATCGTTTTCGAATGCAGCCTGGTCTCCGCCGAACACCTCACATTCCGGGAATTTCTGCAATCCGTCCCCGAAGGCACCTATCTCGCTTCTTGCAATCTCGTCCCCGCCGATGTCATGGCCTTACTGCAACTCGATCTCGACATCGCCTTTCCCATCATTGACCTCATGCTCGGCGGCGAAGGGAAAGGAGGGAACCTGAAGCGCGAAATCACCGAGATCGAAGAGGAGGTGATCGAAGGTATCCTGCGCATCATCTGCCGCGAGCTGCAGAACACCTGGCAGGCACTCGCGCTCGAATTCAACTTCGGGCGGCGCCAGCCCGCGGCGCAGGCGCAACGCCTCATGCCGGCGGAGGAAAAAACCCTGTGCTTGAGCTTTGAGATCAAGATGTCGGAAACTCGCGGCACCCTGAGCCTGGCCGTGCCCGCCGTGGTCTCCAATGCGTTGCTGCGAAAAATCTCGGCCGACTACAGCTACCAGCGTCCCCGTGGCCCCATCGAGGGGCGCCAGCAGATCCAGAAGAGGCTGCTGGAGTGCCCCTTCCCGGTCGAGCTTTGCGTCCCCCATCTCGAAGTGCCCTTGGAGACTCTGGCCGCTCTGACTCCCGGCGCGGTGCTCTCTTTCTCCCGTAGCGCGTCGGCGCCGGCGGCCCTGCTGGTGGACGAGATACGCTTGTGTTCGGCAATGCCGGTGCGGGTGAATTCCCGCCGCGCCGCTAGTGTCGTTGCGCTTGAACCCACAACCCCTCCGGCAGGTGGACTATGACAGAAGCCGCAGCCCAAGAACCGACTCCCGAATTGAAGGCCTGGCTCGAGACCTGGAAGAGCAGCGCGCAACAGGTTGTCTCCCAGATCGCAGGACAGCCCATCTCTTTTGCCAGTTCCTCCGAGCCCTTGCCCGTCAGCGATACCGACCTCTGGTTTACGGTGGTCTGCGGCGGCGCGGTGCGCGGTGAAATGGCGCTGCGACTGCCCGCCGGTTCCGGTCTCCGTCTGGCACAAATGTTCGCCGGAGAAACCGAACCTGCCACCGAACTCACGGCGGATCACAAGGCAGCCCTCGAGGAACTTTTACGTCAGGTTGCCGGACAGGCCGCGACCGCGCTTCGCACACCCGCCGGCGAAGTGAAGTTCACCGTCGCGACTTCCTCCTCCACGACCTGGTCGGCCGCTGCCACCGTGTGCTATCAGGGCGGCGCCGACCCCGGCCCTATGATCGTCATCGAAATCCGGGTCAGCGCCGCGCTGGCTTCTGCCCTGGAACCGCGCGCCGAGAATCCCCCGGCCCCACTCGCCGAGCCGCCCTCGGCCAGCTACGAGCGCCTCATGGATGTCGGCCTCGAAGTCAAACTGCGTTTCGGCAGCCGCCGCATGGTGCTGCGCGACGTGCTCGCCCTGAGCGCAGGCGCCGTCGTCGAACTCGACCGCCCTCTCCAGGCTCCCGCCGACCTGCTGCTCGACGGACGCGTGATCGCGCAAGGCGAGGTGGTGGTGGTGGACGGCAAATACGGATTGCGCGTCACCGGAGTGGCCGGTCCGGAATCGGCTTCTTAAAAGGAGATCTATGCGAGAGCTGTTCAAGTCCCCGCTCTGGCCGGAAAAATCGGGAAAGCGCTGGGAAAAAGTTTCCAGCGGCTGTGGCGCGATGTCGTGCTCGGGCACACGCTCACTCTGGCATCGTCTGACGCGGCGCCAGTACGGCACCTCCCTCGACGGCGTACTCTATTGCCAGTCGCGATGCCTGGAGCCGGCCCTGTTCGCGCAGTTCTCGCGCCTGGCGGCACTCTCTGCTCCATCCCCGCCGCCCAACCGCATGCCCCTCGGGCTCCTGATGATGGCGCGCGGCAAGGTGACCTACACGGAAGTGCTGGCGGCGCTGGAAGCGCAGCGCCGCGCCCGTTACGGAAAGATCGGAGAATGGTTCGAGAAACTCGGCTTCGCCACCGAGCAGGAGGTTACCTCTGCGTTAGCCCTGCAGTGGGGGTGTCCGGTCGCATCTTCTCTGGAACCGGATGCGATCACGCCCGCGTTGCGCTTGCCCCTTGCGATCCTGGAAACGTTCCACATGCTGCCGCTGCACCACATGCCCGCGACCAACACGCTCTCCATCGCCTTTGGCGAGCGCGTGGATCATGCCGTCCTCTATGCCATTGAAAAGATACTGCAGTGCCGTACCCAGCCTTGTGTAGGGGGACGAAACAGTATCGCCGGCCTGCTCGACCGCATGCGCCATCAGCCGCTTTCGCGCGAGTTCGAATTCGGCCCCATGCACGATGCGGCAGACATGGTGCGCATCGCCTCGAGTTACATCACGAGATTTGGAGCGGACCAGGTCCGGCTCGACCGCCTTGGCCCTTTCATCTGGCTGCGCCTGCAGTCGCGAACTTCGATCATGAACTTGCTTTTCCGATTGCGAATCGATCCTCACCCGCGCTCGACCAACCTTGCGCTCACGCCACTGCCCTACGGCCGCTTGCCCGACTATGAAGGGGCCCATGCCGGAGAATAGTCGCAGGCCAGGCAGGGTTGTTTCTGTGGACGTTACGTCTCGGCGGTGATAGGGCTCCTACAGCGTGCGCTTAAACAGTGGTACGGCCAGGGCCAGCGCCACCACCGCAAAGAGCGACAAATAGATCATGTCGGGCACGATCGCTGCCAGCCCGGTTTCTTTCAGCAGCAGCGACTTGAAGCCATGGACCGAGTAGGTGAACGGGTCCACCCTGGCGATGGCTTGCAGCCACGCGGGGAAGGCCTGCACCGGGTATATCGATCCGCTGGGAAAAAACAGCAGGGTGTTGAGAATCCCAAATGTGGCGCGCGGCACCAGCGGATCCTCGACCCGCACCATCATCAGAAACATCATGCAGTTGAACGCGGCAGCCGTCACCACGATCATCCCCAGCAGCCCCAGCATGGTCGCCAGATTGAAAATCGTTCCCACTCCCGCAATCAGCGACCCGACCATGGTGATGACCACGCCGGTCAACAGGCCCTTGAGCGTCCCGGCGCCGTTCAACCCAACGACCAGCTCTGCCTTCGTAATCGGCGTAACCAGATACCCCTCGTGCACCCCACGCGCCTTGTCGTCGATGTACAACATGCCGCCGCCGATCATGGCGGACACGAACATCGCCAGCGCGATCGCTCCCGGCAACAGATACTTCATGTACTCGATGTAGGGATACAGCTCCACAATCTCCAGCGCCGTCTGCTGCAATAGCCGCGGCTCAATGTCGGGCTGGTTCAAGGCCGAGGTCAAGTCGGTGAGCGTCGCTTCCAGCGTGGAACTCATGAAGTTGTCGCTGTTGTCCACGATGAGCGCGATCTGCGGATGGTTTTTCTCATACACCCGCGCCGAATACTGCGCCGGAATAATGACGGCTCCCTGAATCTTTCCGTCGCGCACGTCTTCGCGCGCCCGCACCTCGTCGTCATAGGGGATGGCTACGAATGTCCTTGAGGTCGCCCGCACAGAATCGAACGCCTCCTTGATGCGGATCGCCTGGGTCCCGTGGTCCTCATCGACAATGCCCATTCTGGCATCGCGAATTTTTCCCCCGAACGCGTTCCCCAACACGATCAACTGCACCAGGGGAAAAATCATCGACACCATCATCAGTGCCGGTGAACGGAAAAACTTGCGCATCTCGCGCTCGATAATCGCCATCGTCCTATTCATGGCCGCAACCCCGGGCTGTCCGGCATCACGAAGGCGTAGGCTTTCACCAGCTCATCGCGCAACTGCCGCCCCGTGTAGTGGACGAACACATCGTCGAGCGTTGTATTCTGCACGGTCAGCGTCCGCACTGGCACGCCGGCCGCGACCGCCATTTCCACCAGTTGCGTGGTCGTGCGCGAGCCGTTGGCGGTCAACACGCGGTACATGCCCGCGCCCTCGCTCTGGACCGAAGTCACGTCGGACAGCCCACGCAGCTTTTGTTCCCAGTCCGCCGGCGGACGGTCGAACTGCGCCTCGATCACGTTCGATCCCGGAACGCTGGCCTTCAGCGCCTCGGGCGTATCGAGCGCGACCAGTTTGCCGTGATCGACGATGGCAATGCGGTTGCAGAGACGGTCGGCTTCGTCCATGTAGTGCGTGGTGAGCAGGACGGTGAGCTTGCGCTTCGACTTGATGTTGGCCAACATTTCCCATACCGCCACGCGCGACACCGGATCCAGTCCCGTGGTCGGTTCATCGAGAAAAAAAATCTTCGGATGATGCACCAGTCCGCGCGCAATTTCCAGGCGCCGCCGCATGCCGCCGGAAAGCGTCTTGGTCTGCGCTCCCCGCCACTTCGTCAAGTCCACCGTTTCCAGCAGTTCCTCAATGGATTGCTTGCGCTGTTTTGCCGGGACGTCATAGAGCTTCGCGTAAATGCTCAGGTTCTCTTCGATGGTCAAATCCAGATCGCTGGTCAGCGCCTGCGGAATCACCCCCATCGTCCGGCGCGCCGCATCCGGTTCTTTGGCCACGTCGTGCCCGGCAATCCGCGCCCATCCTGCAGTGATCGGGATCAGCGTCGTCATCATCCGGATCAGCGTCGACTTCCCGGCGCCATTGGGCCCGAGCAGCCCGAAAATCTCGCCCTCTTTTACCTGGAACGACACGTCATCCACCGCCGTGAAGTCGCCGTACTTCTTCACGATGCGCGAGACTTCAATCATATTCGGAGCATCGGCGGCGACTTCGCTCTTGCCGAACTCCGTAGGCGAAACCGGCCCGCCATTCGTGTGGTTTACGTCCGCATTCATGGCTTCCCTGCCGCCTCGGCGTTCTTGGGCTTCGCGGTTCCTTTCAGTTGCGCTGGTGAGACCAGCACTTCCGCCGTCATGCCGGGCACGTAGGCGCCCTTCGAATTGTCGAGCCGCACTTTCAACACTATCGTCCGGATATCGCGCTTGCGGCGGCCCACATCGCGCTGGGTCGCGAAATCCGCTTCCGCCGCCTTATAAAACACCTTGCCCTGCACCATCGTACCGCCCGGCAGCCGAACGCGAAGCGTGTCGCCAAGGCCAATGTGATCGGCATCGGTTTCCGGGATCGCCGCCCGCACCCAGGTGTCGCCGAAGTCCACGACGGTCACGATCGCTTGCCCGGAATTGACCACCTCGCCTTCGCGCGCGGCCCGCACCAGCACCGTTCCATTGACCGGCGCATAGATTTTCGTGTATCCCAGCCGCACCTCCGCTTCTTTCAGCTGGGCTTCGGCATTTTCGACTTGCGCGCGCGTCGAGGCCACCGTACTCAGCGCCGCCGTCGCCTGGTTGGTGCGCGCAATCGCCGAATTCAGATCCGCTTGGCCCGCCGTGACCTGATCCCGCAGCGCTTGCACGCTCGCTTCCTGTGCCTTCAGATTCATTTCCGCCTGTACCTTCTCCTGCTCCGATGCCACTCCTGCCTGCGCTAACCCAATCGTCCGCCGGCTGTCGCTCTCCACCCTTGCCAAAGTCGCTTCCGCATTCGCCAATTGCGCCCGCGCCGACTGCAGCCGCGCCTGCGAATTCGCCACATCCCCCGCCGTCGACCCCTTCGTGGATTGCCGAGTGTATTCGCTCTCGCTGACCTTCGACCGCATGCTGGCAATCGTAGCCACCGCTTCCCGCTCTTGCGCCTCCAACTCCGCCGGATCCAGCAGCGCGATCAGATCCCCCTGCTTCACCTGCGATCCTTCTTCCACCAGCAGTTTCTGAATCCGCCCCTGAATCTGCGGACTGACGACAATCTGGTTAGCATCCACCGTCCCCACCAGAACCAAGTCGCTGCCGCCTGGAGTAGAAAAGAAGTAGTACCCCGAAGCAATCGCGACAATGATCGCCAGCAAAATCAAAAACTTATTCCGCGCATTCATCACCAATCTCCTAGCCGCTTAGCTCTCAGCTTTCAGCTGTCAGCTATCAGTTCTGACTTCTCGCTTTCGGCTGCCATCTCGAGCAAACAAGCGAAGTGGTGAAGCCCAAAAACTGAGAGCTGACAGCTGAAAGCTGAGAGCTAAGAAACAA
>Ga0187804_10000016_pt1 | contig 35470 bp, 33 predicted proteins | sample NC_wetland_sal_i_3_FD_132961 | JGI IMG/M metagenome (GOLD analysis project Ga0187804, IMG submission 132961) | Wetland sediment microbial communities from Neuse River Estuary, North Carolina, USA - Control_4 | ecosystem: Environmental > Aquatic > Freshwater > Wetlands > Sediment | place: USA...
CCAGCCGCGCACGCGCAAATTGACTGCGACGGCGCGCAATTCCGCGGGAATCGCCGCAGCGCCGGCGATGACGTTGAATAGAATGTACCACTGCGTGCCGAGGATCATCAGCGGGCTTAGCCAGATATTCGGATTGAGCTGCCACGCGACTATCCCCGAGACCACGATGGGGAACAGCAGGTTGGCCGGAAAGGCGGCGAGAAACTGCGCCACCGGCTGAACGAAAACCGCAACGCGCGGCCGCGTTCCGACCCAGACTCCGATCGGCACCCAAATCACGCTCGCGACCGCTATCAGGACGACGACGCGCGCGAGCGTGGCAAGGCCGAGCAGCATCGCCACGCCGACATCGCGCAGCGCGATGCCTTCAACAGTGAATTTTGCGACCTGCCACAGTGCCGCCGCGGCAAGCACAAGTACCACCGCCGTAAACGGCAAAACCAAGGCGCGGCCGGCTCGTTTTGCCGGAGCGCCGGGCGGCGCCTTGCGCGATCTGTGCCAGCGCAGCGAGGAGCGCCACAGCACCGTAACCCGTTCCCTCAGCCGCTCGATGATGCGCGAGCGGCGCAGCACGTCGAAGACCCAGGATTGCGGCGGCGGCGCGCCGGGCTCCTGTTCGAAGCGGAAGCGGTCCGCCCATGCCACCAGCGGCCGGAACAGCACCTGGTCGTAGATCAAAATCACGACCAGCATGGTGCCGATCACCCAACACACTGCGGCGAGATCGCGATGCTCGATCGCGAGCGCGATATACGAGCCGATGCCAGGCAAAGTGACCGTGGTATTGCCGACGCTGATCGCCTCCGAGGCGACGACGAAGAACCAGCTTCCGGACATCGACATCATCATGTTCCAGATAAGCTGCGGGGTGGCAAAGGGCACATCGAGCCGCCAGAACCGCATCCAGGCGCTGAGCCGGAAATTACGCGCCGCCTCTTCCAGTTCAACCGGCACCGTGCGCAGCGACTGATAGAAGCTGAACGCCATGTTCCAGGCTTGGCTGGTGAAAATCGCAAAGATCGAAGCAAATTCGGCGCCGAGCACGCGCCCGGGTGCGAGACTCATGAAAAACACGACGGTGACCGAGATGAAGCCGAGAATCGGCACCGATTGCAGAATATCGAGCAGCGGCACCAACAGCCGTTCGGCGGATCGGCTTTTCGCGGCAAGCGTCGCGTAAGTGAAGGTGAAAACGAGCGACAGCACCATCGCAATCAGCATGCGCAGCGTGGTGCGCGCGGCATATTCAGGGAGATTGCGTGGATCGAGCGAGGGCGGCTGTCTTTGCAGTTCGGCCAAGGGTTCGAAAAGATTCCGGCTTGCCTCGCCGAGAAAAACCAGAAGCCCGAGGGTCAAGAGAATGGCGAGAACGTCCCATCGGCTGAACAAACGGGTCCAGCCGCCAACTGAAATTGGGACGAATACACGCATGGTTTGGGCCAGCTATCGGAAACCGCCGTCATAAAACTGTCGAGAAAAGCGCGAACGCGCCGGAGCCGGCGGTCACGGCTTGTGAATTCCCCCCAATAACACCGGCCGCGCCGGGATCAAGCAGTTCTTGTTCCATCGCGCACGAAAAAGCCAAGAAGGATCGCCATGGCGCGACGCGAGGTCGTTAAATCACCGCATTGTCGAACGATCAATCCGGCTCAACGCGCAACATTCGATTCCAATGGAGGGTTCCGTTGGCATTGCAATCGGTAAAACTCGCAACCGCGCTGGCAGCGTGTTTTTTGACGACCTCTCTGGCGATCGCGGCGGCTCAGTCCACCGCACCTGCGGAGCCCGCCGCAACCGGGCTGTGGCAGAAACTGGACGACGAGACCGGCAATCCGGTCAGCTGGTTCCTGTTCGTCGAGCGCGGCGGCCTCTATGAAGGCGTGATCGCCAAAATGTTTCTTCGCCCGCAGGATCCGAAAAACCAGATCTGTTCAAGCTGCCGCGATGACCGCAAGAACCAGCCGCTGCTCGGGCTGCCATTGGTCAGAGATATGCAACGCGACGGCTTGGTCTACCAGGGCGGTAATATTCTCGACCCGCGCAACGGCAACATTTACAGCGCCATGATGCGGGTGAGCCCGGACGGCCAAATGCTGACCGTGCGCGGCTATCTCGGCATAGCCCTATTCGGCCGCGATGAAAATTGGCAGCGGCTGCCGGACAACGCGGTGCGCCAGCTCGATCCGGTGATAATCGCCCGTTACCTGCCCGGGACAGCCAAACCCGGCTTGCCGGTCACGGCTTCCGGACGTCAGGAAAAACCGGCGCGGCCGCCCAGCGCTATGCGCTAATTCATCGCTACGCTCGCGTGCGGGCAAGGACAGACTTCAACGGCGGACGATGGCTGAGGACATTGGGGCTCGTTCCTCCCATCCCGCTTGTTCAAGCTCGGGCACCGCATCCTCGGCTTCGGGATAGCCGAGACAAAAATAGCCGATGAGCTTCCACGTCGTCGGCACCTCCAGAATGGCCGCGATCGCCGTCGGATCGAGGATCGAAATCCATCCCAAACCGATTCCTTGGGCGCGCGCGGCAAGCCAGATCGTATGCACGGCGGTCACCGCCGAATACTCGATCATTTCCGGCATAGTGCGGCGGCCAAGGCCGTGGCCTTGCGTGGTGGCGCGATCGGCGAACACCGCGAAATGAACGGGCGCTTCGCCCAATCCGGCGAGCTTGAGCCGGGCATAAAGGCCGGCGCGCTGCGGCGCCTGCGCGTGTAACGCCTGCGCATTGCATGCCGCGAAATTTTCGCGAACAGCGGCGCGACGCGCACCATCCTCGACAATGACGAAGCGCCAAGGTTGGCTCAGGCCCACCGAAGGCGCAAGGCAAGCCAGTTCGATCAGGCCCTCCAGCATACCCGTCGGCAGCGGATCGGGTCGGAACCGGCGGACGTCCCGCCGCCACAACAAAAGATCGCGCAAGCGCGCACGAAACACCGCGTCGAAATGGATCGCGCGCGGCGCGGATGCGATTCCATCCTTGCGGCGGTTCAGGCGCATGGTCATGGCGCAAGCCTAATGCGTGTCGGCATAGGCGGCCATGGCAATCTGCAGCCGCGCCCAGGCCTCTTCGGTGCCGGGCAGGCCAAAGCGCAGCCAGGACGGATGTTCCGAAAAGTTGCGGACCAAGATTCCAGCGCGGCCGAGATGATGAAACAAATCGGATGCCGCGGGCGTGCGCGTCAGCTGAAACAGCGCGGTACCGCCGACAATTTCGATCCTGGCACTTAAGAGAATAGCTTTCAGTCGGTCCGCCGCCGCGATCAAACGGTTGCGCGTCTGTTTGATCCAGGCGCGATCGGCCAAGGCCGTCGCGCCGATCGCGAGCGCTGGCCCCGAGACCGCCCACGGACCGAGCTTTGCGGAAAGGCGCGCGGCGAGCTGCGGCGCCGCGAGCGCAAAGCCGAGCCGGATACCGGCGAGCCCGAAAAATTTGCCGAATGACCGCAGCACAACAATCGCGTTCCGCCCGACCTCGCCGGCGAGACTGGCGTCGCGCGGACCCACATCCATAAAAGCTTCATCCATCACCAGGAGTCCGCCGCGGGTCGCGAGCCGTTTTGCCAGGGTGATCAGTTCGTTGTTGTCGAACAGCCGGCCGTCGGGATTATTCGGATTGGTTACAATGACAAGCATCGCCTCGCGCGCCGCCTCGAGATCGGCAATCTCACTGACACGATGGCCGGCAAGCGCCGCAGCGCGCGCGTGTTCACGATAGGTCGGCGCCACCACCGCGGCACGGGCAGGATCGATCAAAGCGGCGACAAGCGACAGCAGGATCTGCGTTCCCGGCGCGGGGACGACATGCGCTGGCGAGGGCGCGCCATAGCTTTGCGCGGCAATACTTGCGACTGTGGCAAGCACTTCCGGATCGGGGAGCCGCGTGAATAGATCGGGCGGCAGTTGCGGCAGCGGATAAGAATAGGGATTGATCCCGGTTGAAAGGTCGATGAAAGGTTCCGGAGCGTCTGTGAACAGACGTTGCGCGGTGGCAAGCCGGCCGCCGTGCACAAGCGGATGATCGAGATCCTCAGAAAACATCATGTCAGCCGCACTCGCGCTTCTGGCCATGCTGATCGAACTCTGCATCGGTTATCCGGAACGGCTCACGCGCGCGATCGGCCACCCGGTGAACTGGATCGGCGGCCTGATCGAACGATGCGACCGGCTTCTCAACCGCGAGCTGGCGCCCAGCCTGCGGCGGCTCATGGGAATGTTAGCGGTCGTGGTGTTGCTCGGCGTCGTGGGCACCGCTGCTTTCGTGGCGCAAAGCCAATTGCTGCGCCTGCCGTACGGTCTCATCGCCGCCGCCGTGCTGGCGAGCACCATGATCGCGCAACGCAGTCTGCACAGGTATGTCGCCAATGTCGCCTCTGCGCTCGATAAAAATGGCCTCGATGCCGGGCGCCGGGCAGTATCGCATATTGTCGGCCGCGATACTGCCGAACTCGACCGCGCCGGCGTGGCCCGCGCGGCGATCGAAAGTCTGGCCGAGAATTTCTCGGACGCGGTGGTCGCACCAGTTTTTTGGCTCCTAGTAGCAGGACTTCCAGGCATCGCGCTGTACAAGACAATCAACACCGCCGACAGCATGATCGGGCACCGCACGCCGCGCCACGCCGATTTCGGCTGGGCGGCCGCAAGGCTCGACGATCTCGTCAACCTGCCGGCGTCGCGGCTTGCCGCTTTGTTGCTGATCGGGGCGGCAGTTTTGCGGAAAGGTGCAAGCCGCGCGTGGCATACAGTCCGGCGCGATGCTGCCCGCCATCGCTCGCCCAATGCCGGTTATCCGGAAGCCGCAATGGCCGGCGCACTGGACCTGTCGCTCGCCGGACCGCGAGTCTATGGCGGCGTTCGCGTAGAGGATGCGTTCATGGGCGACGGCCGGCGTGAGGCTGACGCCAAGGACATTGGTCGCGCGCTGGCGCTTTACCGCGGCGCCGACGCCATCCTTGTGGCGCTGGTCACGGTGCTCGCCGCGATATTCATCGCGCTAGGCTGAGCAGGCGATCAAGATCGAGGTGCGCGTCAAGGTGCGCCGCGAGCCGATCGAGCGTTTGTTCAATCAAGTCGTCGTAGGAGACTGCGGACGCGCCGGCCGACAAGCGGCCGAGCCAAGCCGCACGCTGACGATCATCGGCAAACAGGCCGTGGATGTATGTCCCGAACACGCGGCCGTCGGCCGAAATCGCTCCCTCCGGCGCACCGTCGGCGAGCCGCGCGAAAGACCGCGCGCAATCGGCACCGGCCGTGACGCCCATATGCATCTCATAACCGCTAAACGGAACGCCGCCATCGGTCGTGCCACTGATCGGTTCCAGCCGCTTGTGAGCGGAGAGAACGGTTTTGACGTCCAGCAAGGCGAGCCCGGCGACTTCGCCGGGAGGACCCTCGATCCCTTGCGGGTCAGCGACCGTCCGCCCCAGCATCTGATAGCCGCCGCACAAGCCGAGCACTAATCCGCCGCGGCGGCGATGCGCGGCGATATCGATGTCAAAGCCGACGGCGCGCAGCGCAGCAAGATCGGCGATGGTCGCCTTCGAGCCCGGCAAGATCACGAGGTCGATATCGCCGGGCAGCGCCGTTCCCGGCCGCAGCCGGACCAGATCGACCGCGGGCTCGGCCTCCAGCGGATCGAGATCGTCGAAATTGGCAATGTGCGGCAGGATAGGCACGGCGATGCGCACGCGGCTTTGCGATTTTGCCGGCCGCTTCTGTTCGAGCGCGAGCGCGTCCTCGGCGGGCAATAGCCGCGCATTGGGAAAGAACGGAACGAGCCCCAGCGCCGGCCAGCCGGTCGCTTGCGCGATGCGCGTCATCCCATCGGCAAATAGAGCAGGATCGCCGCGAAATTTGTTGACGATGAACCCGCAGATGCGCGCGGCATCCTGCGAATCGATGACGTGTTTGGTGCCGATGAGGCTGGCGATGACGCCGCCGCGGTCGATATCGCCGATCAGCACAACCGCAAGGTCGGCCGCTTCCGCGAAGCCCATATTGGCAATGTCATTGGCGCGGAGGTTGGCCTCAGCGGCGCTGCCGGCGCCTTCCACCAGCACGATATCGGCGGTGCTGCGCAGCTGCCGATAGCTCTCCAGCACCGCCGGCAGCAGATCGCGTTTGATGTGCTGATAGGCGGCCGCCTTGGCGCTGCCATAGACGCGGCCCTGCACAATGATCTGCGCGCCGATCTCGCTCTGCGGTTTGAGCAGAATCGGATTCATGTGGACGGTCGCAGGCGTGCGCGCGGCACGCGCCTGCAGCGCTTGGGCGCGGCCGATCTCGCCGCCATCGGACGTGACCGCGGCATTGTTCGACATGTTCTGCGGCTTGAACGGCCGCACTTTCAGACCCCGCAGGGTAAAGGCGCGCGCCAGTCCGGCGACGATCAGCGACTTGCCGACGTCAGAGCCGGTGCCCTGAAACATGAGCGCGTGTGCCGCCATGCCTAGAACTCAATCCCGGGCTGCGCCTTCACGCCGGCGGCGAAATGGTGCTTCACCAATGTCATCTCCGTGACGAGATCGGCGGCGGCGACGAGCTCAGGTTTGGCATTGCGGCCGGTGATCACGACATGCAAGCCGAGCGGTCGCGCCTTAAGCGCGGCGATGACAGCGGCAAGATCGAGATAATCGTAGCGTAGCGCGATATTGAGCTCGTCGAGAACCAGCATGGCCAGATTCGGATCGGCCATGAGCTCGCAGGCTTTCGCCCAAGCGCGTTCGGCGGCGGCGATGTCGCGGGCGCGGTCTTGCGTTTCCCAGGTGAAGCCCTCGCCCATCGTGTGCCAGACCAGCTGATCGCCAAAGCGCGCCAGTGCGTCGCGTTCGGCCGAATGCCAGGCGCCCTTGATGAATTGCACCACGCCGACGCGCTGACCGCGGCCGAGCATGCGCAGCGCCAATCCGAACGCCGCCGTCGATTTGCCCTTGCCGGTGCCGGTATGGACGATCAGCAATCCTTTCTCGATCGTCTTGGCGGCGACTTCGGCGTCCTGCACGGCCTTGCGCTTGGCCATTTTGGCACGATGCCGCTCGGCTTCGGTTTGATCGATCGGTTGGCTCATCGCGTCACCTTCATCCAGCGCTGTTACGGCGCTCCCTTCAATGCGAGCGGCAGCCCGGCGACCACCAGCACGACGCGATCGGCGCACGCGGCGATCCGCTGATTGAGCACCCCCTGCATGTCACGGAAACGTCGCCCCAGTGGATGGTCCGGCACGATGCCATAACCGACTTCGTTGGCTACCATGACAACCGGCGCGGCGGCGGCGGCAAGCGCATGGTCGAGACGTTCCATCTCCGCGTCGATATCCGCGCCGGCGAGCATCAGATTGGAGAGCCACAGCGTCAAGCAATCGACCAATACGGGTGCGGCGCGGGCCGCTTGCAGCGAACCGGCAAGATCGCGCGGGGCCTCGATGGTACGCCACGACGCGCCGCGGCGGGCGCGGTGCGACGCAATGCGTTCGGCCATCTCCGCATCGCCGGGCTCCGCGGTCGCGACATAGGTCCAGGGCGCTTGCCACGGCGCCGGCAGCGCCGAAACGAGATTTTCCGCGTAGCGGCTCTTGCCGGAGCGGGCGCCGCCGAGGACCAGAGAAAGTTTTGCCACGCTGCCCAATGGAACACTCGCGGAACAACCGCCGACCAGATTGACAGGCCCACGCACCGAAATCTATCACTAGGGCATCGATGGTCCCTCGACGAGGGTGAATAGGGAATGCGGTGCGGTCGCGCATCCGTGCAACCAAATCCGCAGCTGCCCCCGCAACTGTGAGCGGGAAGTTTCGTCCGGTTAAGCCACTGGCACAGCGTCTGCGCCGGGAAGGCAGGGCGGAGCGACGATCCGCGAGCCAGGAGACCTGCCATCGACCGTGTCGACGCGACAAACACGGGCCGGGGTGTGCCTGTGGATGATCTGAAAGACGGTTCTGAGTCTTTTGGTCCTCGCTCGCGCCGACGGCAGGTTATGCGAGGACCTTACGTGCTCAGCCATTTGACTTCGGCACTTGACGACGCTTCGCCTCATCAAAGGCGCAAAATCGCCGCCATTTATTTCTTGCTGTTTGCGTTCAACGCGGTGGTCTGGATCTGGGCTTTTGTCACGCTCTCGGCCCATCCGACGCTTCTAGGCACCGCGCTACTCGCCTATGTGCTCGGGTTCCGCCACGCCGTCGATGCCGACCACATCGCCGCCATCGACAACGTGGTGCGCAAGCTGATGCAGGAAGGCAAACGGCCGATTTCGGCCGGATTGTTTTTCTCGCTCGGCCACTCGCTGGTCGTCACGATCGCAGTCGCGGTGATTGTCGGCACGGCATTCGCGCTCCAAGGCAAGCTTCATCCTTTCAAGGTGATCGGCAGCGTTATCGGCACCGGCACGTCGGCATTCTTCCTGCTCACCATTGCCTGCATCAATCTGTTCATTCTGCGCGGGGTCTGGCGCAGCTTTCGGCGCGCGCGCCGCGGCGAAGCGGTTGCCGAGCATGAGCTCGATCACCTGCTCTCCGGCCGCGGTTTGTTGGCGCGCATGTTCCGGCCGCTGTTCCGGATGGTCACGCGAAGCTGGCAGATGTTCCCGATCGGCTTTTTGTTCGGTCTCGGCTTTGACACGGCAACCGAGATCACGCTGTTCACGGTTGCGGGCAGTCAGGCTTCGGATGGCATGAGCTTCGCGACAGTGATGATTTTCCCGGCGCTGTTTGCCGCCGGCATGACGCTCGTCGACACCAGCGACAGCGTACTGATGGTCGGCGCCTATGGCTGGGCGTTTCTCAATCCGATCCGCAAAATTTGGTACAATCTGACCATCACCGCGATTTCCGCGGTGGTCGCTATGCTGATCGGCGGCATCGAGGCGCTGGGCCTGATCGCCGACAAGCTCGAACTGAACGGCGCGTTCTGGGATCTGATCGGTAAGCTCAACAAGGAGCTCGCCGGTTTCGGCTACTTCATCGTCGGTATTTTCATCGCCAGCTGGATCTTGTCCTATCTGATCTACCGCTGGGGCGGCTTCGGCCGCGTCGTCGTCGAGCGTGCGTGAGGCAGGCCGATGTCCGAAACGATATCGCCGCTGATCTACGTTTGCGTCACCTGCAGACGCGCCGGCGAGCCTGACGCCGAACCGCGCCCCGGCGCGCTTCTTGCCGATGCAACCGAACACGCCGCAGCCGGTACCGAAGTCGAGGTGCGGCGGCTGCGCTGCCTTGCCAATTGCACGCACGGCCCGAGCGCCGCGATGCGCTGCAACGGCTCTTGGACTTACGTGTTCGGCGGGCTCGATGCCGCCAATGCCGATGCGCTGGTCGCCGGCGCCAAGCTCCTTGCCGGCGCGAGCGACGGCATTCTGCCGTGGCGCGGCCGACCTGAAATCCTCAAGCGCACTTTGATCGCGCGTGTTCCCCCGTTCGATTTTGTGGAGAGCGATCCATGAATAACGCACTCGCCGCGCGGCTCGCACGCGTGCCTTGCACCATCATCACTGGATTTCTGGGCGCCGGCAAAACCACGCTGATCCGTCACGTTTTGGCCAATGCCCAAGGCCGGCGGCTCGCGATCATTGTCAACGAATTCGGCGATGTCGGCATCGACGGCGAGATTCTTAAGGGTTGCGGGGACGTTGCCTGCCCCGAAGACAACATCGTCGAACTCGCCAATGGCTGCCTGTGCTGCACCGTCGCGGACGAGTTCGTGCCCGCGCTTGACGCGATTCTGGCCAAAGACGGCGTCGATCACATTGTGATCGAGACGTCGGGCCTGGCTTTGCCCAAACCGCTGGTGCAGGCCTTTCATTGGCCCGCGATCAAAAACCGGGTCACCGTCGACGGCGTGGTCGTCGTTGTCGACGGCGCCGCGCTCGCCGACGGCCGCGTTGCCGCCGATCTCGATGCGCTCAAGCGTCAGCGCGCCGCCGACAGCGCGCTCATGCATGACGACCCGGTCGAGGAAGTGTTCGAAGATCAGATCGCCTGCGCCGATTTGGTCGTGCTGAACAAGCGCGATCTATTGGACGATGCCGGGCTTAACCGCGCGCACACAGCGATTGCAAGCGCGCTGCCGCGCAATGTCAAAGTGCTTACCACGAGCGATGGCAAGGTCGATCAAAGACTGCTGCTTGGGCTCGGGATCGCAACCGAAAATGACATTGCCAATCGGCCGACCCGGCACGATGCGGAAGGCGAGCACGATCACGACGATTTCGACAGCTTCGTTGTTCCGCTCGATGAGCTTGCCGATCCGGCGACGCTTGTCGCCCGTATTGTCTCGCTTGCCGAGCGGTTCGAGGTGCTGCGCGTGAAGGGCTTTGCGGCGGTGGCGAACAAACCGTTACGGCTTTTGGTGCAAGCGGTCGGCGCGCGGGTGACCTGCCAATTCGATCGGCCGTGGGGCGCCGCCGAGCACCGGCAAGGCCGCCTGGTCGTGATCGGATTAAAGGGCCTCGACCGCGCCGCAGTGACGGCCGCGCTTCGCGCCTGAGCTTCTTGTGAGGTGAGCGATGCATCTGCTCACGACGAGTTCGACCGGTCTCGACGAAATCGTCGAAGCGGTCGACCTCGGCCAACCGCCGGGCGAAATCGCGATCCTGTCGTTTGCCGACAGCGATCTTGCCGCGCTCGCCGCCGCCTGGGAGGCGGAGCGCGCGGCGCTGCCAAGCCTGCGCTTGGCGCATTTGCGCGATTTGCGGCACCCGATGTCGGTCGATGTGTGGATCGATCGGGTCGGAGCCCACGCCAAGGTCATATTGGTTCGCCTTCTCGGCGGGCTGGACTGGTGGCGATATGGCGTCGACCGGCTTGCGGCGCTGGCGCGCGAGCGCGGCAGCGCGCTGGCGGTACTGCCGGGCGAAGACCGCGACGATCCGCGGCTCGATGCGGCCTCAACGCTGCCGCAGGACGAGCTGCGCACGCTCTTGCAATATTTCCGCGAAGGCGGCCCCGGCAACCTGCGCGCGCTGTTACGCCGGCTGGCGTGTCATGCCGGATGCGCGCTGCAAGCGCACGGCCCTGCAGCGGTGCCACGACTTGCCGGCTATCTGCCGGGCGAAGGCGCGCTTGCAGTCGAACGTCTGATCGAGAGGCTCGCACCGGATCGCCCGGTCGTGCCGATCATCTTCTATCGCGCGATGCTGTTGGCCGGCGACACCACACCGGTCGATGCGCTGTGCGCGGCATTAGCGGCGCGCGGCCTCGCCACTGCGCCCCTATTCGTAACGTCTCTCAAAGACCGCGACGCGACCGCGTTTCTCCGCGGCGCTTTGCGGCAACTCGGCCCGGCGGCGATCGTAACAATGACCGGATTTGCCGCGAGCGGCGCCAGTGAAACGACCGCGCTCGACGGTCTCGATGCTCCCCTGTTTCAGATCGTCAGCGCCACCACCAGACGAACGGCTTGGCGCGACAGTCCACGCGGTCTCGGCGCCGCGGACCTGGCGATGCACGTCGTACTTCCCGAATTAGACGGCCGGGTGCTGACCGGCGTCGTGGCGTTTAAAGATGCGCTGGCGCGCTCCGAAGAACTCGCGTTTACCGCGCTTGCCAGTCGTGTCGAGCCTGATCGCATCGCGATCGCCGCGGATCGCATCGCCGCATGGGTGCGGCTGGCGTGGCTGCCTCGCCGAAACCGCCGCGTCGCGATCCTGATGCCGGATTATCCGGGCGCGAAAGATCGCGCCGGCTATGCGGTCGGCCTCGACGTGCCCGCAAGCGTGCTTGCCGCGCTCGGTGATCTGCGGGAAGCCGGATACGTCGTCGATAGCGTGCCGGATACCTCGCGTGCCTTGCTCGACGCCCTGGCAGGCGGCTCCGACGATGCGATCCTGTCGCTCGAACATTATGCGCGTCTGCTCCAACGCGTGCCGCAGGCGGCCGTCGAAAAGCTGCATCAAGCTTGGGGCGATCCGGCCGACGATCCCGAACTGCGTGGCGGCGCGTTTCGCTTCCGCGCGCAACGACTCGGCAATGTCATTGTGGCGCTGCCGCCCGATCGTGGACGAAGCTCGGATCGCCGCGCCGATTATCACGACCCGCAATTGCCGCCGCGGCATGCACTCGTCGCGTTTGGCTTGTGGCTGCAACACCTGGCGGGCGTCGACGCCCTCGTCCACATGGGCGCGCACGGCACGCTGGAATGGCTGCCCGGCAAAGCGGTGGCGCTGACGGGTGCGTGTTTTCCGGAAATTGTGACCGGAGCACTGCCCGTGATCTATCCGTTCATCGTCAGCAATCCCGGCGAGGCGGCGCAGGCCAAGCGCCGCATTGCCGGGGTGACCATCGGCCATCTGCCGCCACCGCTGACCGCGGGCGGACCGAGTGGCGACGCGCATGCGCTCGAACTCTTGCTCGACGAATATGCGCAAGCCGAGGGACTCGATCGCCGGCGGCGCGAGCGGCTTGCCGCTTTGATCATCGAAACGGCCCGGCGTACGGGCCTTGCCCGCGACGCTGGCATCAACGCGGCTGCGCCTGCGGATGAAGCCCTCAAACGCATCGATGCCTGGCTCTGCGACCTCAAGGACCTCGCCGTCAAAGACGGCCAGCACATTTTCGGTCGAGCCCCCGCGGACACCGACGATCGGGCTTGGCACGACAGCGCCGAGGCGGAACGCGGGGCGCTGATCGCCGCGCTCGATGGCCGCCGCATCGCGTCCGGACCGGCAGGCTCGCCGGCACGCGGCCGCCGCGACGTGCTGCCGACCGGGCGCAATCTGTTCACGGCGGATCCGCGGACGCTGCCGACCCCCACCGCAATGGAAATCGGCGGCGCTGCCGCGACCGAAGTGGTGCGCGCGCATCTGCAAAACCATGGCGAACCGCCGCGCGCCGTGGTGATCGATTTGTGGGGCAGCGCCACGCTGCGTACCGGCGGCGAAGAGATAGCGCAAGGGTTTGCGCTCCTTGGCTGCCGCCCGCTCTGGGAACATGCGACCGGACGCGTGACCGGCGTCGAAGTGCTGCCGACCGCGGCGATCGGACGTGCGCGGGTCGACGTCAGCTGGCGGATATCCGGATTGTTCCGCGATTTATTCCCGGCGCAGATCGCGCTGATCGACGCGGCGGTGCAGGCGGTCGCGGCGCGCGATGAAGACGATGACGATAATCCGCTGACCGCAGCGCGCCGCGCCGCCAATGGCAAGCATGAAGTCCGCTTCGATCGGATTTTCGGCAGCGCGCCCGGCGCCTACGGCGCCGGTATCGAAGATATGTTCGGCCGCGAATTCGGCAGCGACAAGATCGGTGCTGCTTATCTCGGCGCGGCGTCGCATGTCTATCGCGGCGCCGAGGGCGAAGCCGGCGCGGCGCCTGACGCATTCGCTGCACGCGTCGCCGGCGCCGACATGCTCATTCATGTCAGTGACGATCCCGCGCGTGATCTCCTCGAAGGCGCCGAAGACGTGGCTTTCATCGGCGGTTTTGCCGCCGCCGCCAAAATGCTCGGGCGAGCCGCCGATCTTGTCATGCTCGACATGACCGATCCGCAACGGCCGCGAGCACGGCCGCTGTCGGCCGCGCTGTCGCGTATCGTCCGCGCTCGCGCCGTCAATCCCCGCTTCATCGCTGGGCAGATGCGGCACGGGCCGCGGGGCGCCGGCGAGCTTGCCGAGACGGTCGATCGGCTGGTGAATTTCGCCGAAACCACCGATGCGGTAGCCAGCGAATTGTTCGACCTCCTGCACGCCGCCTATGTCGAGGATCCGGCCGTGCGCGATTTTCTCCTGCGCGAGAGCCCTGCGGCCGCTGCAAGCATCGCGCATCGCCTCGAGGCGGCGCTGCAGGGCGGCTTTTGGCACCCGCGACGGAACGATGTCAGCGCTTCCTTGGCGGCGTTGCGCGGGCAAGCCGGCGGCGGAGCAATGACATGAGCGCGCCGGGCAGCACTCCTCTGAGCGCGGTTCCGGCGCGGCGCGGCGTTTGTCCGGGGCTGTCGCGGCCCTTGCCGACGGGCGATGGCTTGTTGGTGCGGATCCTGCCGCACGGCACGATTGCACTCGACGCCTTCGCCGCACTGTGCGCAGCCGCGCGCGCCTATGGCAATGGCATCATCGAGATCACCGCGCGCGGCAGTATTCAGGTACGCGGCTTGAGCGCGCATTCCGCACCGCAATTTGCAGCGGAAATCGCCGCGCTCGGCATCGCCGCCGAGGACGGCGTGCCAATTCTGTGCAATCCGCTCGCCGGACTCGACGCGGCGGAGATTTTCGATGCGGCCGCACTCGCCGCCGCTTTGCGGCGCGCTGTGGCGCAGCAATCGCTCGCCGGCCGGCTTGATGCCAAGGTTTCCGTCGTGATCGACGGTGGCGCGCCGCTCAATCTTGCGCGAATCGCCGCCGATATTCGCGTGTGCGCACAATTGCGCAATGGTCAGCCCATCTTGCGGCTGGCCGTCAGGGGCGATGATAGAAACGCGCTAGAGCTGGGCGTCATCGCACCGGATGATGCCGTGAAGGCTGTGTCAGGTCTGCTGCTCGTTCTGGCCAAGCGTAGGGCGCGCGCACGCGACATCATCGCCGCCGAGGGCCTCGCCTGTTTTGAGGACGCGCTCGCATTCGCGCACCGCGGAGCTGTGGCGCGACGCGATCGCGAGGGCGCGAAGAGTGTCGAAGCCAACTCCGCGCCGCGCCAATGCAGCGACGCGATCGGCTTGCATGCGCTGCGCGATGGTTCTTTGGCTTGCGGCGTCGGACTGGCCTTTGGCCATGCCGAGGCGAGCACACTGGAAAAACTTGCCAATGTCGCGGCGGCGAGCGGCGCGCACGGGCTGCGCACCGCGCCGAACCGCAGCCTGCTCGCAATCGGGCTGACGAAGGAAGTCGCGTCTTATTTCTTAGCTGCCGCCGCGGAGCTCGGCTTTGTCACCCGCGCCGACGATCCGCGACGCCATGTTATTGCCTGCGCCGGCGCGCCGCTCTGCGCCTCCGCTTACATCGCCGCGCGAGCCATCGCGCCTGATATTGCCGCCGCTGCCGCGCCGTATCTGAGCGACGGATCGACCATCCATATATCCGGCTGCGCCAAAGGCTGCGCCCATCCGGGCGCCGCGCCGGTCACCGTGGTCGGCACACCGGGCGATTGCGCCCTGGTCGCCAACGGCTCGGCGCGCGACGCAGCCTTTGCGGCAGCGCCGCTCCATGAATTGCCGGACGTCATCGCGGATCACTTGCGCGAGTGTCGTGGCATTGGCGGGAAAATCCCTCATGTCTGACGCCGCGGCCGACCAAGCCACGTATTTGCGCGACGGCGCCGCGATCTATCGGCGATCGTTCGCCATCATTCGCGCCGAGGCCGATCTGTCGCGCTTTACCTCGGAACAGGCCGAAATTGCTGTGCGGATGATCCACGCTTGCGGGCAAGTCGGCATTGCCGAACATATTGTGTTTGGCGGCGACTTGGTTGCGGCGGCGCGCGCGGCGCTCGCCGCCGGCGCACCGATCCTTTGCGATTCGGAAATGCTGGCGCATGGGATCACCCGCGCGCGGCTGCCGGTCGGCAACGATGTGATTTGCACGCTCAACGATCCGCGGACCGCCGCGATTGCCGCAAAAATCAACACCACACGTTCGGCGGCAGCGCTCGATCTGTGGCTCGACCGTCTTGCCGGCGCGGTCGTCGCGATCGGCAATGCCCCCACCGCGCTGTTCCGATTGCTCGAACTATTGGATGCCGGCGCGCCGAAACCTGCTGCGATTCTCGGCATTCCGGTCGGCTTTGTCGGAGCCGCCGAATCCAAGGACGCGCTTGCCGCCAATCCGCGCGGCGTGCCGTTTCTTATCGTGCGCGGACGGATCGGCGGCAGCGCCATCACCGCCGCCGCCGTTAATGCTTTGGCGAGGCCCGGCCTATGAGCGCGACTGTGAGATCGGGCAAGCTGATCGGCGTCGGCGTCGGGCCGGGCGATCCGGAATTGATGACGGTCAAAGCAACGCGCGCGCTGCGCCAGGCCGATGTGATCGCTTATTTCGCCAAAGCCGGGAATCCCAGTCATTCCCGCGCGACGATAGGGCAGTACCTTCGCGCCGGCATCATTGAACTGCCGCTCGCCTATCCGGTGACGACTGAGCTGCCGAAATGCAGCGCCGGCTATCGCGAGGCGCTTGAGAGTTTCTATGCGCGCGCGGCTGCGGATATCGCCGGGCATATCGAGGCGGGGCGCGTCGTCGCCGTGGTGTGCGAGGGCGATCCGATGTTTTACGGCTCTTATATGCATCTGCACGCGCGGCTGGCGCCGCGTTTCGCCACGGAAGTCATCGCCGGAGTGACCGGCATGTCAGGCTGCTGGTCCGCGGCGGCGATGCCGATCGCGCAAGGCGACGACGTCTTCACCGTGCTGCCGGCGACGCTGCCCGAGAGCGAACTGGTGCGTCGCCTTGCGGAAGCCGATGCCGCGGTGGTGATGAAGGTGGGCCAGCATCTGGCGAAACTGCGGCGCGCGCTTGCGCGCAGCGGACGCTTGCCGCGCGCGCTCTATGTCGAGCGCGGTACGATGGCGGAAGAGAAAATGATCCCGCTTGCCGCGAAGCCCGACGACGACGCACCCTATTTCGCGGTGGTCCTGGTGCCAGGCTGGGAACACCGGCCGGGAGCAAAGCCGGGAACTGAACCAGGAGCTGAACCAGGAACTGAACCAGGAGGCGAGCCATGAAGCGAACGATGAGCGGACGCCTCGCCGTTATCGGCCTGGGCCCGGGCGATGAACGCTATCTCACTCCCGAGGCCGCCGCTGCGCTGACCGACGCGCAAGCGCTCTATGGCTATGGTCCCTATCTCGACCGCGTGCCGGCGCGCACGGGTCAGAGCCGCCATCCGTCCGACAATCGCGAGGAAGCGGCGCGCGCTGCCGACGCGCTGCGCCAGGCCGTGCAAGGGGCGACCGTCGCCGTCGTATCCGGCGGCGATCCCGGCGTGTTCGCGATGGCGGCGGCGGTCTGCGAACAAATCGCTACCGGTCCCGATGCCTGGCGCGCGCTCGATGTCGTCTTCATTCCGGGCATTACCGCGATGCTGGCAGTCGCGGCGCGCATCGGCGCGCCGCTGGGTCACGATTTTTGCGCGCTGTCGCTGTCCGACAATCTCAAGCCGTGGCCGCTGATCGAGCGCCGGCTCGATGCGGCGGCGCAAGCGGGCTTTGCGATCGCACTCTACAATCCGGTGTCACGCGCGCGGCCCTGGCAGTTCGCCGGCGCGGTCGAGCGGTTGCGCCGCCATCTGCCGCCGACGACGCCGGTCATCTTCGGTCGCGCCGTCGGCCAGCCGGACGAACGGGTCGCGGTGACGGTGCTGGAAACCGCCGCGAATGAACCGGCCGACATGGCGACGCTGGTAATTGTCGGCACGCGCGAGACGCGCGTCGTCGAGCGGCCCGGACGCTCACCGCTCGTTTACACGCCGCGCGCCATGGCGGAGGCGATCGCATGACCGAGCCACGCGATCACTTCGTCCACGGTCTCGACCGCGGGCGCATCGGGCGGCGCGGGCCGGCGCAGCATGATCACGTCGATGCCGAGCGCGCGCGCCGCCGCGATCTTGCCGTAGCTCGCGACCCCACCGCTGTTCTTGGCGATCACCGCATCGATAGCGTGCGCGCCCATAAGCGCGTGGTCATCGGCTGCGCTGAACGGTCCGCGATCGGTGACATAGCTGACGTGGGGCAGCGGCAGCGGCGGTTCGACGGGGTCGACGCTGCGGATCAGATAAAAGTGTTGCGGCGCTGTGGCCAGCGGCGCGAGCTCGGTGCGGCCAAGCGTGACAAATACCCGGCGCGGCCGCTCCCCCAGTCTGCGTACGGCATCGGCGACATCGGCTGCTTCGATCCAACGATCCTCGGCAACGGCGCGCCATGGCGGTCGCTGAACCACAATCAGCGGCACGCCCGCTTGGCGCGCGGCAATGTTGGCATTTGCCGAAATGATATTCGCATAGGGATGGGTTGCATCGACGAGGGCGTCGATCCGTTCCTTGGCAAGATACGCCGCAAGACCGGCAGCGCCGCCGAAGCCGCCGCGGCGAACCGGCACCGGCTGCGGCGCCGGCGACTTGGTGCGGCCAGCCAGCGATACAACGATTTCCAGATCCGCGCGCGTGGCCAGGCGCTCGGCCAATTCTCGCGCTTCCGTGGTACCGCCGAGGATAAGGATGCGTGACATGCCTGTCGGCAACGAGCCGTTTATCGAGACGATTTCAGCTCACAGTGCCGCATCGCCGCGCTGGCTGTCTATCGTCGGAATCGGCGAGGACGGCGTCGACGGCTTAAGCGTGGCGGCGCGGGGGCTGATTGGCGGGGCCGACATCGTGTTCGGCGGCCGGCGTCATCTTGCGCTTGCGGCGCCGCTTATCCGCGGGGCGGCACGCGCTTGGCCGAGCCCCTTCGACGGCGCCGCCGACGAGGTCGGCCGCCATCGCGGGCGGCAAATCTGCGTGCTGGCCTCCGGCGATCCGTTTCATTACGGCGTCGGCGCGGTGCTGGCGCGCCACATCGACCCGCGGGAAATGATTGTGCTTCCGGCGCCGTCGGCCTTCAGCCTGGCGGCGGCGCGACTCGGCTGGTCGGTGCCGGATACGGTGCTGCTGTCGCTGCATGGACGTTCGCTCGATCTCATTCGACCTCACCTGCAGCCGGCCGCGCGCATTCTGCTTTTGACGTCCGACGGCGATGGCCCGGCGGCGCTGGCGCAGCTTCTGGCGCAAACCGGATTCGGCCAATCACGGCTGACGGTTCTGGAAGCGCTCGGCGGACCGCGCGAGCGCGTCCGCAGCACCACGGCCGCCGAGTTCGCGTTTGGCGCCGTGGATGCCCTCAACACAGTCGCGATCGAAGTCGCGGCGGCGCCGGACGCCCGGATCCTGCCGCGCACAGCCGGCATCCCGGATGAGTTGTTCGAACATGACGGACAACTCAGCAAGCGCGAAATCCGCGCGGTCGCGCTGTCCTCCTTGGCGCCGCGCCGCGGCGAATTGCTGTGGGACATCGGCTCGGGCTCAGGCTCGATCGCAATCGAATGGATGCTGAGCGATCCAACGATGCGAGCGATCGCGATCGAGCGCCGCGGCGATCGCACCGCGCGCATCGTGCGCAACGCCGCCGCCTGCGGCGTGCCAGCATTACAGATTATCGCCGCCGCAGCGCCTGGCGCACTCGCCGAACTGCCGACGCCTGACGCGATCTTCATCGGCGGCGGCGCCAGCGCGCCCGGCGTGCTTGACGGCGCGGCGCGCGCGCTGCGGCAGGGCGGGCGGCTCGTCGTCAACGCCGTCACGCTTGAAACCGAAACGCTGCTGCTCGGCCGGCATGCTGTGCTGGGCGGCGAATTGCTGCGGCTGGCAGTTTCGCGGGCCGAGCCGCTCGGCGAGAAGATCGGTTGGCGCGTGGCAATGCCGGTAACGCAATGGAAATGGATCAAGCCATGATCGTCGCCGGAATCGGCTGCAGGCGCGGCGCTGCCGCGGCGGACATCGAAGCCGCGATACGGACGGCGCTCGCCCGCGCGGGGATCAGCGCAGCGGAGCTGAAAGCAATCGCGACCAGCAGGGCCAAAGACGCCGAGATAGGCATTGCAACCGCCGCGTCGACATTCGGCGTCGGCATCATGCTCATCCCCGACGCCGAACTCAAAGCCGCAGGCACGCGGGTGGCGACACGATCCGATCGTGTCCTGGCGCTCACCGGCGTGCCCTCGCTCGCCGAAGCCGCCGCGCTCGCCGCGGCGGGACCGTCCTCACGCCTGATCGCGTCCCGTCTTGTGGTCGGCGCGGCGACCTGCGCGCTGGCCAGCTCTGGTGCCGCACAATGACCGTGCATTTCATCGGCGCCGGCCCCGGCGCAGCCGACCTCATCACAGTGCGCGGACGCGAACTGATCGCGCGTTGTCCGGTCTGCCTCTATGCCGGCTCGATCGTGCCACGCGAGCTGCTGCGCTTCTGCCCGAAGGATGCGCGCATCGTCGACACCGCGCCGCTGTCGCTTGACGAGATCGAAGCCGAGTTTGTCGCCGCCAATGCGGCGGGACACGACGCGGCGCGGCTGCATTCCGGCGATCTGTCGATCTTTTCGGCGCTGGCCGAGCAGCTGCGCCGGCTTGAGCGGCGGAATATCCCCTACACGCTGACGCCGGGTGTGCCGGCTTTCGCCGCGGCGGCGGCGGCTTTGCAATGCGAGCTGACGGTTCCGGAAGTGGCGCAGAGCGTCGTGCTCACGCGCGTCGGCGGCCGCGCCTCACGGATGCCGGAGCGCGAAACGCTTGCCGCCTTTGCCGCAACCGGCGCGACGCTCGTCATCCATCTCGCCGTTCATACGCTCGACGCAATCGTTGCCGAGCTCACGCCGTTCTATGGCGCGGACTGTCCCGCCGCGGTCGTCGTCGAGGCGAGTTCACCGGCGCAGCGCGTCGTGTCGGGCACGCTCGCCGACATCGCCGCGGCAGTTGCCCAGGCGGGGATTGAGCGCACCGCGCTGATCCTGGTCGGCCGCGCGCTGGGCGCGCGCGATTTCCGCGACAGCGCGCTGTACGATCCCGGCTACCGCCGACGGTTTCGCGGAGGCGGCGGATGAGCGCAAGGAAATCAGACCTTGAACGGAGTGCGACCGACCAGATTCTGCTCGCGATCGAACAGCACGACCTCGATGGCGATATCGGTGCCGGCGACAATATTCGCCGCGGTTTCCTGCGCCGCCCGCGCAACCTGATCGCCGAGCGCAATACCGGCGGCTCGCGCGATCGCAAAGGCTTGTGCCGCCGTATTCGCCGCCAGAACGCCGCGCTGGATCTGTTCGCCGGCGCCGGCCGCGGTCGCGAACTTGGCCAGCGTCGCGAGATCGACCTCCCCGCGTTTGGAGTGCAGATCGGTGAGCCCCTGGGCCAGCTTGGTCATCTTGGCGACGCCGCCAGCGATGGTGACGCGCGGCACCGGGTGCCGCCGCAGATATTTGAGCATGCCGCCGACGAAGTCACCCATATCGATCAGCGCGATTTCCGGCAGGGCATAGAGCTTCTGCGCCGAGGTTTCCGAATTCGCGCCGGTCGAACCGACGATGTGCGTGAGACCGGCGGCGCGCGCAACATCGATGCCGGAATGGATCGAGGCAATCCACGCCGAGCAGGAATACGGCACCACGATGCCGGTGGTGCCGAGAATCGACAGACCGCCGACGATGCCGAGCCGCGCATTGAGCGTTTTCGCCGCCAGCGCCTCGCCGCCCGGAATCGAAATCTCGACTTCAGCATCTGCCGCGCGACCGCTGGCTGCGGCAATCTCGGCGATCGCATCGGCAATCATGCGCCGCGGCACCGGATTGATAGCAGGCTCGCCCGGAGCGATGGGCAATCCGGCGCGCGTTACCGTGCCGACGCCTTCGCCAGCGCGAAAAATCACGCCACTGCCGGCGGCGCCCAGCCGCACCGTGGCGCAGATCAGCGTGCCGTGCGTCACGTCGGGATCGTCGCCCGCGTCCTTGATGACGCCTGCAGCGGCGGCATTGCCAGCCATGCGCGTCATGGCGAGCGCAAAGCTCGGCCGCTCGCCGCGCGGCAGCGTCACCGCAACCGGATCGGGAAAATCCCCGGTCACCAGCGCGGCAAAGGCGGCCTTGGCCGCGGCCGCGGCGCAGGTGCCTGTGGTCCAGCCGCGGCGCAGTGCCCGTTGCTGTTTCGCCACTTTCGCCATGCCGCTTCCTTTAGTCCCGCAAGCGAAACCCGTCACTACCAGCAGAGGCGCCAGTGAGTTCATCATGACCGCATGGGATGCTTTGGCGGCGCGCCGGACCGCAATCCCGGTCTTCGCGCCGGGACATGTCTGGCTCGCCGGCGCCGGACCGGGCGACCCGGGCCTGCTCACGCTCGACGCCCTCGCCGGGCTCGCGCAAGCGGACGTTGTCGTCCACGATGCCTTGGTCGATCAGCGGGTGCTGGCCTTGGCCGGACCCCAGGCCCAACTCGAATTTGCCGGCAAACGCGGCGGCAAGCCGTCGCCGCTGCAGGCCGATATCAGCGAGCGCCTCGTCGCGCTGGCGCGCGCGCGCCACCGCGTGCTGCGGCTTAAGGGCGGCGACCCCTTCGTATTCGGCCGCGGCGGCGAAGAGGCCATGATGCTGGCGCGGGCCGGCATACCGTTTCGCATCATTCCGGGCGTGACCGCCGGCCTCGCCGCGCTGGCCGCCGCCGGCATTCCGGCTACGCTCCGCGGCGTCAATCGCGCCGTCATTTTTGCCGCCGGACACGGTGCCGATGACGATTTCGATTGGGCGCCGCTCGCGCGGACCGGACAGCCGATCGTGCTGTACATGGTCATGCATAATCTTGAACGGATCGCCGCGGCGATGCTCGAAGCGGGTGTAGCCGCCAGCACGCCGGCCGCGGTCATCGTCTCGGCATCCACGCCGAAACAACGCGTTGTCGTCTCGACGCTTGAAAAGCTTGCCAGCGACGCGCGCGCACAGAAACTCGAGCCGCCGGCGATCGTGGTGATCGGCGAGATCGTCAAGCTGCGCAACGAACTTGCGGTCGCGGAACCAAGCGCGGCAGTGGGATTGAAATGACCGGGCGCGGTCTGATCATCGCGGCGCCGCAATCCGGCGCCGGCAAGACCACGATAACGCTCGCGCTTGTGGCGGCGCTCAGGCGTCGCGGCCTGAAAGTAAGCGCGGCGAAAGCGGGGCCCGACTACATTGATCCGGCTTTTCATGCCGCGGCGAGCGGAAGCGCGGCGGTTAATCTCGATTCCTGGGCGATGCCGCAAGCGCTGCTCGATATACTGGCGACACGCGCTGCGGACAGCGCGAACATTTTCGTCATCGAAGGCGTCATGGGCCTGTTCGACGGCGCGGCGGCAAGCGCCGGCCGGCGTGGTACGACTGCCGATCTCGCCGCGCATTTCGATCTGCCCGTGGTGCTGGTGCTCGACGTCGCGCGCCAGGCGCAATCGGCGGCTGCCATAGCGCGCGGCTTTGCCTCGCACGATCCGGCCGTGAAAATTGCGGGCGTTATTCTTAACCGCACGGCAAGCGAACGGCATCGCGCGCTCGTTGCCGACGCTATCGGCGCCGTCGGGCTTCCTGTTTTTGGCGTGCTGCCGCGCGATGCCGCGCTTTCATTACCGGAGCGGCATCTCGGCTTGGTGCAGGCCACCGAGCACGCGGATTTGGCGGCGCTGATCGAGCGGCTCGCCGCGGCGGCGGAACGTTACTTCGATCTCGATGCGATCGTCGCGGCCGCCGCGCCCCTCATGTTCCGGGCGCGGCGCAACAGTCGGGCTGGTTTCCTGCCGCCGCCTGGGCAGCGCGTCGCGTTGGCGCAGGATCGGGCTTTCAGCTTCGTTTATCCGCATGTTCTGGAAGCCTGGCGGAGCGCCGGCGCGGAGATCCTGCCGTTCTCTCCATTGGCCGATGAAGCGCCGGTGGAGCGCGCCGACAGCTGCTGGCTGCCGGGCGGATACCCCGAATTACATGCGCAAGCGCTCGCAGCGGCACAGCATTTTGCAAAAGGTTTGCGCCGTTTTGCGCAAACGCGTCCCGTTCACGGCGAATGCGGTGGCTACATGGTTTTGGGTCAGACCATCGAGGACAGCGATGGCCGCACGCACGCCATGACCGGGCTCCTCGGTCATACGACCAGCTTTGCCAAACGTAAGTTGCATCTCGGCTATCGCGCGGCGCGACTTTTGTCAGACGGCGTGCTCGGACCCAAAGGAGCACACATGCGCGGCCATGAGTTTCATTATGCATCGCTCACCGCAGTGGGCGACGATGAGCCGTTTGCCGAACTAAGCGACAGCGAGGGGCGCGCGCTCGGCAAAGGCGGCGGCCGGCGCGGGTGCGTCAGCGGCACGTTCTTTCACGCCATCGCCGCCGGCGACGCTTAGAGGGCGAAGCCCGTTCACACGCGGAGGAGCCGGCAAGGCTCGCGCTCGACTCCAAATTCGGTCCGTGAACACACGATCGAATAATGATTGCTTGTCCGGTGTTAACGCCGCAGCAGTCGTTTTCCGGCGAATGCATTGGGAGGGACATTGTGCAGGAATTTCCTATCAACTGGTTTGCAATCCTGGCGGCGGTGATCATCAAGCAGGCTATTGGTGCGTTCTGGTATTCGCCCACCCTGTTCGGTCCGTCGTGGTGCAAGCTAGCCGGCGTCTAGGCGGAGATGAAGGCCGGCCTGGTCAAGGCGCTTGTTCCGGACGTCATCGGCTCCGCGCTGATGGCGTTTGTGCTGCGGTGCATTACGCCGGCGCGCAGAACTGGGCGCAGGGCGCAGCCGTCGGCTTTTTCAATTGGCTTGGCTTTGTCGCCGTGGCGACGCTCGGCTCGGTCACGTTCGAGAAGCGGCCGTTGAAGCTCTATTTGATCAACAACGGGTATCTGCTTCTCGCACTGCTCATCATGGGCGCGGTGCTGGCGGTCTGGCCGTGATGCCACTTAAAAAGCTGAGGTTCAACCCGAACGCACTTTCAGCGGGCGGGTAAGCCTCAAAAGCTAGCGGCCGGTCCCTTCGCCGGTCCGGCATCCGTTACATTGCCCGCTGCGGCGCGGTGCTAAGCAAGTCCTGCAGCTGCTGCAAATAAAACTTCCCCATCCCGGTGGTGAGATGGCCGCGGGTCTCGTCACTGGCGGGGATAAGATAAAGCTTGCCGTTCTTCACCCGTTTGAGCGCAGCCTGTTCGAGCCCGCTTTCCGGCGGATTGCGTTCGTCATCGGCGGAGTTAATGGCGAGAACCGAGGCCTCGATGCGTTCAAGCCCTTGCGCCGCGTCATAGTCGGCGGAAGAATTCCATGCCCAGATGAAGTCATTGGCGTCGGCGTTCATCGGCGCGGCCAGCCGGGCATCCACGAGCTGGTCGGCTTTGTCATGCGTCGGCGCGAGCTTCTGATAATTGAGTGTTCCTCCGGCGGTGGCGATACCGAAAAATACGCTGGCGAGTTTCAGAAATCGGGGCTGTGTCGTGTAGTTGCCGTTCTGATATTCAGGATCGTTACGAATTAACTCCAGCATCATCCGCCGCAACATCCAATTGCGACTTGCCATCGCCGTTGGCTGCGATGCCATCGGCACCAAGGCGTCCATGTAGCCAGGATACTTCTCGCCCCAAAGCCACGCATGCATGCCGCCCATTGAATTGCCGATGACAAGGCGAACATGCCGCAAGCCGAGACCCTCGCTGAGCAAGCGATACTGCGCGTCGACCATGTCGGCGTAATCGTATTTGGGAAATTTCGTTTTGAGACCATCGGACGGCTTTGAGCTTTTGCCGTGACCGATGCTGTCGGGGATGATGATGTAATATTTGGTGGCGTCCAGCGGCTGGCCCGGACCGAAGAGCTGACCGGCAAAATCAGCCGTGAGCATGCCGGCGGCCGAGCTGCCACTACCGTGCAGCACCAGCACAGGCTGCCCAGAAGGCGCGCCTATCGTGGTGTAATGCAAACGCAGCTCGGGCAGCACGTCGCCCGTGTGAAACTTAAAGTCGCGCGCGATCCAATCGGCTTCTTTCGGTGCGGGATAGTCTGCAGCGACCGCTGAAAACGAAACCAACGCCAATGCGATCGTCAAAGGGATCCAAAGAAGCCTCATTTGAGCGCCCTGTGTCTTGATTTACCTGATCAAACGCTACACCGGCCGCGCTGGCCGGGAAAGCCAGGCCATCGTGATTTGAGCTCACCACAATTTGCCACTGCATCGCTGTTGTCGCTCGCCGGTGACCGATCTTCATCCCAGGGAGCCGCCGAAGAGCAAATTTGATCCGACCTCAACTGGCAAATGCTGCTATCCTGTTTTGAAAAGCGGCTCAGAAGCAGCGAAAAAGTCGGTCAAGGAGTTCTTGTCAGCGGCGTTCAAGCTCGAGCAACGAACCTCTGCGGACCACTAACGCGCGCTAGCTCGCCGCGGCCGCTGTCGCGTCATCCGCTGCCGGCCTATCGGATACCCCAGCCTCGGCGAACGTCGCCATGCCGGTGTGACAGGCCAGTGCTGCGCGCAAGACCAGCACAGCGAGCGCCGCGCCCGACGCCTCGCCGAGCCGCATATCAAGATCGAGCAGGGGACGCAGCCCGAGTTCGTCGAGCAGCATGCGATGGCCGGCTTCGGCGGAAACATGACTGGATACCGCATGCGCAAGCGTATCAGCCCGCAGCTTCGAAAGCGGCGCGACCGCGGCGGTGCACACAAAACCATCAAGCACGACCGGAAAGCGCTGCCGCCGAGCCGCGAGCGTCGCACCCAAAATGGCGGCGAGTTCGCGCCCGCCGAGCGCCGCGGCGACCGCGAGCGGTTCGCGCAGCACGGCCGCATGCCGCGCCAGCGCCTCGTCGATCGCTTGGCGCTTGCGCACGAGGCCTTCTGCATCGACGCCGGTGCCGCGGCCAGCCCACCGCGTGCCGCCGCCGCCAAATAGCGCCGCGGAAATGGCGGCTGCCGCCGTGGTGTTGCCGATGCCCATTTCGCCCAAGCAGAGCAGATCGCATGCCGGCGAAACGGCGTTGTAGCCTTCCGTCACGGCGGCGAGAAATTCCTGCTCGGACAAAGCCGGCGCTTGCGTGAAATCGGCGGTCGGCCGATCGAGCGAAAGCGGAATAACCCGCAACTGCGCGCCGGCGGTCCGTGCCAATTGATTGATCGCGGCGCCGCCGGCGGCGAAGTTGGCCACCATTTGGGCCGTCACCTCGGCCGGATAGGCGGAGACGCCGCGCCCGGTGACGCCATGATTGCCGGCGAACACCAGAATCTCGACCTGCTGCAATTGCGGCGGCGCCCGGCCCTGCCAATGCGCGAGCCAACCGACGAGTTCTTCCAGTCGCCCTAAACTGCCCGGCGGTTTGGTCAGCACCGCTTCGCGTCGCGCCACTGCGGCGCTTGCCGCGGGATTGCCGCTCGGCAGATCGAGACAGGCGGAGCGGAGCGCCGAAAATGAGGTAAAATCAGCCATGTCTAAAATCAGCCATGTCGATCGATTCCCTGCGCCGGCTAGCGTCCATCGAGATGTAGCAAATCGTCTGTCTTGTCGCCATCAATTGGCTTAACCCACCATGACACCGATTTCGGGCAGTTGGCTTGAAGATCGAGTTGAGGAGTTCAAGGCGAGCCTCGCCTTCTCAACGCGCTTGCCGCTCGTGCCCGCGACGTCGCAAACGGCCAAGGCGGTCGCGAACGCTGCTTGGGCCTTTCCGGTCACCGGTCTCGTCGTCGGATTGATCGGCGCTTTTGTCTACGCGCTGGCGCATCGGCTCGGCCTGCCGGCTTGGCCGGCGGCGGCGCTGAGCGTCGCGGCGACGCTTGTCGTGACTGGCGCGCTGCACGAAGACGGGCTCGCCGACACCGCCGACGGTTTCGGCGGCGGCGACACGCGGCAAAGCAAACTCGACATCATGCGCGACAGCCGCACCGGCGCCTATGGCGTTTGCGCGCTGGTGCTGTCGCTTTCGCTGCGGATCGGCGCATTGGCGAGCTTCGCCGACACCTATGCCGTCGTTTGGGCGCTGATTGCATCGCATTGCGCCGCGCGCGCAGCCATGGTGATCCACATGTGGCTGTTGCCGCCGGCGCGCAGCGACGGCCTCTCTTATGAAGCCGGCAGCCCGCCGGGCGAAAGCGTCGCGGCGGCCGCGGCGATCGCCTTTGTCCTGCTGCTGTTCTGCCTGCATCCGGTTCGCGGTTTTATTGCCGCGCTTGTTCTGATCGCGGCCCTCGCGCTGATGGCTTGGCTGAGCATGCGCCAGATCGACGGCCAAACCGGCGATGTACTGGGCGCTACCGAGCAGGTCGGCGAGATCGTGGTGCTGCTGGTTGCAGTAGCCTGACGCGACATTGCGCGGCGTCCAACGACCCGAGCGCGCGTTAGGCCAGCGCGCGGCCAGCCGAGCGGGTGCGATCGTCATCCGGCTCGAGCGGCAGCCGCACCGGCTGTCTGAGCTTGGCCGATAAATCGAGCGCCTTGGTGAGCATCAAGCGATCATGCGCTTCGGCCGCGGTCGCCGCCTGGGTCGATAGCCCGAGCGAGACGCGGCTGAGAAACGAATCGGTCTCTTCGCGCATCGGCCCGCGCAATTCGCCAAGCGCCATGTCGCCGGGCGGATACGAGCCGAGAAAATCAACCAGCCGGCTTTCATCGGGCGCATAGCCCTCGCTCTGCGGCGCGGAAACGGCGAGCACCATGTCGCGATGGGTGTCGTCGATGGTCAGCACGCCATGGGTGCCGTTGATGCCGACCTCGAGACTGTAGACCGCGCCCGGCCAGGTCACCGGCAGCGCCCAGGAAATATTGAGGTGATAGATGGTGCCGTCGGCGCACATGATCATGCCGGCGGTCGCGTCGATGCCGTGATAAAGCGGCCCCAGCACCTTGTCGACCGAGCGCGCGTAACATTCGACCGGTTGTTTGCCTTCCAGGTACCACATCACGATGTCGAGCGAATGGGTGCCGGAAATCACCATCGGCGAGATAGTCGCCGGATCGTCGGTGCGCTTGTAATTGTCGATCGCGACCAGCCGATTCATGAAAGCCCGCGAGGTCACCATAGTGACGTCGCCGAGCGCGCCGCTCCGCACCTTCTCCTTGCCGGCGAGCCATTTGCGCCGGAAGCGCTGGGTATAGCCCACGATCGCATCGAGCTTGGCGTCGGTGATCGCCTTGAGCACGCGCGCCGACTGGGCAAGATCGGTGGCAAGCGGCTTTTCAATCAGCATCGGCACGCCGCGCTCGACCGCGACCAGGATCGGATCGACGTGGAGGTGTTCGTCGGTGGCGATGATCGCCGCCGTCACTTCCGGCCGCGCCAACAGCGCGCGGTAGTCGGTGGTGACAAAGTCGGCGCCGATTCGCGCGGCAACGTCGCCGCCGCGATTGTGATTGAGCTCGGCAATGCCGATCCATTCCACTGCGGGATGCCGCGCCGCCACCTCGCCGCGGAACAAGCCGACTCGGCCGGCGCCGATGATGGCAAGCCCGACGCCTTTGGCGTTCTTCTTCATACGTTGAGGCCCGCGCGATTGCGTTGCTTGAGCTCCGCGATTCCGGAAATCGTCTCGTTGGTCAGCGGCAGATCGATCGGTTCGTTGCGGTCGGCCGACAAATCGGCGGCACTGTAAGTCTCCATCACCCGGCGCGCACTTTCCGGCGTGACCATGACCTGAGCGTCGCGGATGCAGGCTTCGAGAAAATGCAGCGTCTCAGGGCCGATGCCGCCGGCGTAAACATGATCGACCCATTCGCCGGGCATGGTCGACATTGTGAATTCCTGGCCGCGCTTGGCGGTATTGAGCCAGTTGTCGCGCTGGGTGTCGTCGAGGGTGAGCGCGCCTTCGGTGCCGGTGATTTCGATCCAGGTCGAACAGTAGTTCGGATAGCTCGGCGGGAAATTCCAGCCGCCGCCAATCATCACCACGATGCCGTTATCCATTGTGACCGTGGTGAACATGACGTCATGGGAGCCATTTATCGGCTTCATGTAACCGTAAGCGCCCTGGCTATAAACGCGGACCGGCTTCGCCGGCTCGAGCAGCCAGAACACGAAATCGAGATCGTGCGTCGATTCCATCACCACCGGCGACAGCCGGACTCGGCTGGCGATTTTCTTGCCGAGATCGCGCGAGAGATGCCGGCTCACCAGCACGGAAACGACATTGCCGAGCGTGCCGTCGGTAATCTTCTTTTTGGCAAAAGCGATTTTCGGATTGAAGCGTTGCGAATAGCCGATGGTGAATTTCAGATTATTGCGCTTTGACAGCTGGATGAGCTCGTCGGCTTCCCACAATTCGAGCGCAATCGGCTTTTCCAGCATCACGTGCTTGCCGGCACGCAGGCAGTCGCGCGCGATCGGATAATGATTGGCCTCCGGCGTGGTCGAGATGTAGACCACGGAAATCTTGTCGTTGGCGATGATGTCTTTGTAATCGACGATGGCGCTCGCCGGTTTGTAGAGTTTCTTCACCTCGGCGAGCCGGTCCGGCTTGATGTCGCACAGATGCAATTTGTCGACCAGCGCCGTGCGCGAGAGCGTATCGGCGCGTAGCCCGCCGATCCAGCCGACCCCGATCACCGCCGCTTCCACCGTTTTCACTGCGCGCTCCCTGCCCGGTTTGCTGCCGGCGCATAAAGACCATGATGGCGCAGCCGGCGCAACGCTTCATGCATGTTCATGCGTGGGCCGACGGGAGCGGCGCAGCGACTCCAAAGACTTTCTGAGCGAATTGCGGGTAAACCTCGGCGAGCATCGGCGCGACCACGTTGCGCATCAGGCGCAGCGTATCGGCGGTCGGCGCCGGCGTCAGCGGCACCTGCGCGGGGCGATCGAAGGCGAAACCGGTATTCTCGACGACCTCCTCGACGCTGTGGCCGGGATGAACGCTCGCGAGACGAAAACGCCGTTGCGCGCGGTCGAACTCAAACAAGCAGCGATTGGTCACCAACGCGATCGGCCCGCCCGGGCGGACCACATTGTCGGGGCTGCCGCCGGGGGCGCTGATGAAATCGACCTTGGGCACCAGCGTGCGGCGTGAGTGCTCGATGCGAAATAGAATGACGCGCGGCACGACATAATAAAGGTAGGCCGAGCCGAACGAGCCGGGGAACCGCGCTTTGGGTCTTTCGTAATCGCCGACGCTGACCAGATTGATATTGCCTTCGCCGTCGATCTGACCGCCGGAGAGAAAGAACACGTCGATGCGGCCTTGGCCCGCGCAGTCGAACAATTCGCGCGAGCCGTCGGTGAAGAAGGTGTGCGCCTGGCTGCCGAGCAGCGACACGTAGGGTCTGCCCGAATTTTGAAGATTTGCGCGTTCACGCGCCAACAGCGCGGCAGTCGCGGGAATCGGCGAAGCCGCGCCGACTGCGATATGGCGCGCGTCGCCGATCAGACGGCAGACGACGTCGGCGAGCAATTCCTCGTCGCGGAATTCTTCAGGCCGCGCGCTTTGCATAGACATAGCGGTCGAGATATTGCGCAAAACCTTCCGGGGTCGCGGCGAGCCGCGCATATTCGCTCATATGTGCCGCGTCGATGCCGTAGCGATCCGGCAGCGGCAGCGGCCAGGCGCCGCGCCGCTCAACCGTGACGGCGTCGACATAGAAGCCCGGCAAAGTGCCGGCGGCAAATAGCGGGTCGCGCAGCAAATCCGTCTCGTGAATTTCTTCCACTGTCACGATCGTTCGCGCCGCCGCGTGCGCCATGGTGACGAGCTCGCGCTGGGTGCCGATGTAAACATTGCCGTCGCGATCGGCGAGCGGCGCGTGAAATAGCGCGACATCCGGCTTGAGCGCCGGCAACAGCACGACCGGATCATTGTTGCCGAACGGATTGTCGATGACTTTCCAATCGGGGCGATGCGCCATCAGATCCGAGCCGATCAAGCCCCGCAGCGGCATGAACGGCACGCCTTTTTCGGCGGCCTGGAATTGCGCGTGCAAAGCGGGACAGGTGGCGTCGCGCATGTGAATCGCGCCGGCGAGGATGGCGGCGGTGAAGCGCGGCGCCGGACCGAACTCGCCCAAGCTCACCGCGGATGTCTCCAGTGTCTCGATGGCGCCGGCGCCGATCAACAGATCGACCTGCAAGGTCGAGGTCGGCAGTGCGACCAGATGCAGGCGTTTGACGCCGCGGCGAATGAGTGCCCGCGTCGCCGCCATGGCGACCCCGGACGTTTCGCGCGGCACCGCCAATAGGCAGCCGTCGGTAATCGGCGCGAGTGCTTCGTCGAGCGAGCGGGTGATCCGAGCCATGGGTCGAAAGTACTCCGTCTGGGTGTTGGTGCGCCACCGTCATTGCGAGGAGCGCAAGCGACGAAGCAATCCAGGATTGGCATCTCAGCCTGGATCGCTTCGCTGACGCTCGCAATGACGATCCGTTCTCGCGGCGGGCCTTCGCGCCCGAGCTATGACACGCCACTTCTCCGACTCGTCACCACCGGGCTTGACCCGGTGGTCCATACGGACTTCGAACACGCCAACGCTCGGTGGTAAGCGCTTGGCATGCTTCACTGCCGCATAGATTGCCGGATCAATTCCGGCAATGACGAACGGGCAAGAACGAAAGAAAAAGATTCGGAGGCGAAACGCCGACAGACGCAATGAGTATTTGCCGTGCCTTCGGGCACGGCCGCGCCTCAAACGTGGCTCGCTCCGCAATCCGGGAATGCCCCCAGACCACGTCCGATTAGGCGAGGTCCACATGTAACCGTATCAGAGACGATAGTCAATGAAACCGAGACGAAATATTTTCGCTCAGGGCGTCAGGTTTGCGCGCATGCCGCGTTCGGTGGGCGGCTTCGCACGCCGTTTGGCCGGCGGCTTGAACCCGCTACGATACCTTTCGCAGCGAATGAGGCCAGCGTAAGTCGGATCGTGGAACAGACCCTACAAACTCTGTTGCTGTTGCTGGCGGTCATGGTGATCGTGGCCGTCCTCGCGCGGCGCATTAATACCGCGCCGTCGATCCTCCTCGTCATCGCCGGCATCGCGCTGGCTCTGGTCCCGGGCGTACCGAGGATCACGCTGGCGCCGGAATTCGTGCTGCTCGGCATACTGCCGCCGCTGATTTATTCGGCGGGCGTCGCCATGAGCTGGCGGGAGTTTCGATTCAACCTGCGCCCGATTGCACTCTTGGCGCTGGGATGCGTTGTCTTCACCGCCTGCGCCGTGGCGGCGCTAGCGCATTGGGTGCTCGGCATGCCAATCGGCGTCGGCTTTGTGCTCGGCGCCATCGTGGCGCCACCCGATGTCGTCGCACCGTTGGCGATCATACGGCAACTCGGGATTCCGCGCCGGCTCGTTGTCGTGCTCAACGGCGAAGGCACTGCCAACGACGCCACGGCTTTGATCCTCTACCGCTTTGCCGTCGCCGCAGTCGGCACCGGCTTCTTCTCGCTCGACCAGGCCGCTGGAATATTTGTTCTGATTATCGTCGGCGAAATTTCTTATGGCATTGCCATCGGCTGGCTCAGCCTGCGGTTGCGGCGCTGGGCGCGGGACCCGCGCGTTGAGATCACGCTGTCTTTGATGACGCCATACGCTGCCTTCCTGGTGCCCGCACATTTGGGAGGATCGGGCGTGTTAGCGACAGTCGTGACTGGCCTCTATGTGAGTTGGAACGGGCCACTGCTCATCCCCGCCGCAACGCGACTGCAAGGGATCTTCTTCTGGGACCTCCTCGTCTATCTGCTCGAAGGCCTGATCTTCCTGGTCACAGGTCTTCAAATTCGCACGCTGCTTGATCGGCCGGATATTTCGCTCGATGCGTCGTTGTTGGCCGTGCTCTCAACCCTTGTCGTGATTGTCGCGGCGCGCTTCGTCTGGGTTTATCCGGCGGCTTACTTACCGCGCTGGCTCAGCGCGGCAGTTGCACGCCGGGACCCGCTTCCACCTTGGCAATGGCTGTTCTTTCTCGCGTTCGTGGGCGTGCGCGGGGTGGTGTCGCTTGCGGCAGCACTGGCGATCCCTTTGACGACCAGTTCTGGCGCGCCATTCCCCTACCGTGACCTGATTTTATTCATCACCTTTGGCATCATCGTCATCACGCTCGTCGGCCAGGGCTTGCTGTTGCCCAGCGTTGTTCGTTGGCTCGATTTGGGACGTCACGCCGCAGACGAGCGGGAGCGGGAGCAGAAAGCCGAGCTCGCCGCCCGGACCGACGCGTTGAAGGCCGCGCAAACACGGCTTGAAGAGCTCGCAGCGAACGAGGAAATCGCGCCGGAGGTTTTGGCGGCTCTGCGCGCCCGGCACGATTATCGGTTCGGACGACTGCCCAATGCCGCGCGCAACGTGTTCGATACTGGCTCGGCGGCGGCGGATGTGCGATCGGATTTGATCGCACTGGAACGGGAATACATCTACCGATTGTTGCGCGAGGGTCGGATCACCGATGAGGCGCGCCGGCGCATCGAACGCGAACTCGACCTCGAAGAGGCAGGCATTGCGTGCAAAAAAGAAGGCGGCGTCGAGCCGCCGCTTTGAGAATTTGAGTTGCTAGGACGGGTACTCAAGAGCGCCGCTCCCAAAGTTGATGGAACTTTCGGCCACCGACGGTGGTCATCCATCGATGTTACGACTGCGGCACTTGAGTACGCGCTCCAATAATCCGGCACAGGACCAGCTGTCGTCCGGCTCGACCGATCCGTTGCCGTTCTATCGCGGCGGACCGCAGCGATTTGGCCGGATGGCGCTAGCCGTCGGGTTGGGCCTGCTTGCGACCTGGATGCTTTGGAGCTTTGTCCCGGCCATTGCGTGGGCCGGCGTCTTGGCGATAGCGACATGGCCGCTCTACAGCATCGGTCAACGTCATCTCGGGCGGACTTGGACAGCAGCCGCACTGGTCACCGCTACAGCCTTGATCCTTTTTCTGCCGTTGCTTGCCATTGGCATGGAGATGGCCCGGGAGGCCGGCGCTCTCGTTCAATGGGCTCAAAGCATTGCCGGGAGCAGCGCCAAGCCACCGGCTTGGCTGTCGAACTTGCCCGTTATCGGCGCTCGCCTGGCCAACTGGTGGCGAACCTCTATGGCCGGTTCACAGAACGCTGCCGACTTGTCTGCGCGATTGGATTTCCCGGCGATTGTCGGATGGGCCGGCACGTTCGGAAGCGAGGTCGCGTGGCGGCTGATCACCTTTGTCCTGGCGCTGTTGATACTGTTTTTCATCTATCGCGATGGCGACAAATTCATCGAACAGATCACAACGATTAGTGACCGGTTGTTTGGACGCGCCGGCAGACGGCTGGGAGCAAGCATGGTAGCCACAATACGTGAGACGGTGAATGGTCAGTTGTTCGTGGGACTTGGCGAAGGCTTTGTTCTCGGAATTGCCTATGCCGTTTGCGGACTGCCGCATCCCTAGTTTCGTTAAGGAGGGCGGCTTGCTGACATATGGCGCAAACTTCCCAGATATTTTTGGTCGTGCGGCTTCCTATGTCGATCGCATCTTGCGCGGAGCAAATCCGGGTGATCTTCCCGTGCAGACGCCCACTAAGTACGAGCTGGCGGTTATTCTCAAAACTGCCAAAGCCCTAGGCCTCGTCGTGCCGCGGGAGCTGCTTTATCGCGCTGACGAGGTGATCGAATAAGGTTGGCGATGTCCGCTTAGGACCCAAAGCGGACGCGACCCCTCTGGCGCGATGGCCCATGCGCCGCCTATGCTTTAAGTACAATCTTGTACGACACTGGGGGTCGAAGATGGCGAGGAAGACGCGCAAAAGGACCGCTTCAAAAGCGAACAAGAAGGCGAAAACTTCAAGCAAAAAAGGCACGATGGCGAAGACTCGGCGCAAGACCGTGGCGCCGAAAAAATCCAAATCTGTTGTGAGGAAGGCACGGGCTAGGAAACCGATCCCTAAGGCGTCTGAAAGCCTTTCGCAAAGGGTTGCCGCCGCGTTCCACACAATTGTTGACACCCTTTCGGATGCCGAGCGGTTGCACCGCAAATTAGATCCCGGCGTGTCGCGCGAGCCGGAATAGCTCATCGGATGGATGATGCTCTCCTGCGCTGACGAGGTGATCGAATGAGGCG
>Ga0187804_10000019_pt1 | contig 33189 bp, 28 predicted proteins | sample NC_wetland_sal_i_3_FD_132961 | JGI IMG/M metagenome (GOLD analysis project Ga0187804, IMG submission 132961) | Wetland sediment microbial communities from Neuse River Estuary, North Carolina, USA - Control_4 | ecosystem: Environmental > Aquatic > Freshwater > Wetlands > Sediment | place: USA...
ACGGTAGGCATCCTCGGTCGTACCACTATCGATCGGCTGGAACTCGCCGAACCCGGCAGCCACGAGCCGAGATGGTTTCACGCCTTTTCCAACCAGGTATTGCACCACTGAGATTGCCCGCTCCGCCGACAGATCCCAATTCGATTTGAATTGTCCAATGATCGGCCGTACATCGGTATGACCGTCAACGCGTAGGATCCAGGGAATTTCAGATGGAATCTGGCTTTCCAATTCGACGATTGCAGCTGCCACCTTATCGAGTTCGGTGCGACCTTCAGGTTTCAGATCGGCCCTGCCGGTGTCGAAGAATATTTCCGATTGCAGGACGAAACGATCCCCGACGATACGTATGTCGGGTCGATTGCCTAGGACTTCTCGGAGCTTACCAAAAAAATCTGAGCGGTAGCTCGACAGCTCCTGTACATGTTGGGCCAACGCAACATTTAGTCGCTGACCAAGTTCGCTGATACGTTCCTCAGAGTCTTTGGTCTTTTTCTCGGAAACGCCAAGCGCCGTCCCCAACGCCGCTAACTGCTCACGCAATGCCGCGACCTGCTGGTTAAGCAGGTCGATTTGGCCGAAGGCCTTGCTTGAGTTTTCTTTCTCGCCTTCGAGTTGGCCTGAGAGCTCATTTAGTTTGCTTTCCGCTGTCATCTGAGCGGCGGCGGCCCCCTCATAAAGACCCTTATATCTGTCCCGATCGTTCTGTGCCGCCGCAAGCGACGATTTCAGGCCGCCGAGCTGATTTTCCAGGTCGGCTTTGCTGGTCTTTTCCATGGACAGGAGTTTAGACAGCAGAGCAATTTGCCCATTAAGGTGCTGCAGTGCCGTATCCTTGCCTTGAACTTCCTGCTGCAAATAAAATTGGACGACGACAAAAACGCTAAGCAAAAAAATGATGCTGAGAATCAGAGTCGATAAAGCATCGACGAAGCCCGGCCAGTAGTTCATGCCGCTTTCGCCGCGGCGAATCCGTGCGAGCGCCATCGGTTCCAGTCTAGGTTTTATTCATCAGGTTCGCACACAAATGCGGGCCAAGGCACATCATTCCCTTCAAATCTTCTCTTCGACCGAGCGCCCGGCGGATGGCAGAATCGAACTCACCACTTCTCCTCGTGCAGCGTGGATCTGCAGGAGCTCCTTGATCGCGCGGTGTTGCTCGGCTTGGCTATCCACCCAACTCCGAATCGTCTGTTGCTCAATGCGCATTTGCGCAACCAGGCCTTGGACCGCTTCGGCCAGATCGGACATGGCGGCCGATGCGGCTTTGTTACCGCCGGCCTCGCTAACCGCGGCACGTAGTCGCTCAATCGCATTTCGCATGTCGCCAGAACTGCCCTCGGCGAGGACGGGTTCGGCGGTATGGTCATAGACCGTGGTGGAAAGCCAGTCCTCGAGCTCGGTGTAGAACCGGTTCTGGGCTCCACTCGATTGCAGATCGAGAAAGCCAAGCACCAAAGACCCGGCAAGGCCGAATAAAGACGATGAGAAAGAAATTCCCATGCCGCTGAGCGGGGCAGCAAGACCCCCGCGGAGCGCATCGAACATCGAGGCCGCGTCTCCCGTTGCCTTCAATCCCTGGATAACCCCGCCGACGGAGGTGACCGTCTCAATCAGGCCCCAGAACGTCCCCAGCAGACCGAGAAATACCAGTAGCCCGGTCATGTAACGCGAGATGTCGCGCGCCTCATCGAGCCGAGTCGCGATCGAGTCCAGGATACCGCGCATCATCTGCGCCGAGATTGTCATGCGCCCAGCGCGGCTACGAAGGATGGACGCCATGGGCGCCAGAAGCACCGGCGAGCGTTTGACCGCGAGGCCTGGATCACCGAGACGAAAGCCATTGACCCAGGCGATCTCGGGGTAGAGCCGCAGTATTTGCCGCAACGCCAGCCCGATGCCGATCAGGAGTACTAGAATGATCAGGCCGTTCAGGGCCGGGTTCGCCATGAACGCGATCTCGATTTGCTTGCGCAATACACCGACAATCGCGCCTACGAGCACCACAAACACCAGCATGCGGAGGAGGAAGATGCGCGGTGAAGTCAGTTTGAGCGGATCGAGTTCTCGTGCCATGAGCACAAAGTTAAACAACACATTCGCTCACGAATATGGCACAGATCGGTGATAAATAAAAACCAGGATGGCCAAAGCGGAGCTCGTAAAATTGTCTATTGCCGCACGCGATCGCCTTACCCTTGCCAAGATCAACGGTTCGCGTAACCACCCTTTGGCACTTTGATGTCGCGCAGTGCGCGCCGTCCACAGCATCAGAACCTGTGACGGCGGAACTCAGCTTTTCAATCACGAACAGGGCGACGTTCGGAACCAATATCCGTCCCATCCGCGCCGCCAGGGGCAGCCATAGCTATATCCGAAAGGCGAGTAATAGTAGGAATAAGATTCCGGCGCTGGGCGAACGACTGCGGAGCCGGCACGGTGATGGACCGCGCGCGTTTTTGCGACGGATGTTTGTCGGTGAGAGCGAGCGGTTGTATGCGGTAGGCGTCCACTCACCGGCGAGCTAACCACATATCCGGGAGCGGCGGCGCTTGGTGTTGTGGGCGTGATGGGCGTGTATTTCGGTTGAGGCACGGTATAGGGGCTGGACGGATTGAAAACGGGCGGTGGCAGCGGCGTAGGAGGAGGCACATACTGCGCTTGTGCATTACCGATCAAGACGCAGGCGCCAAACACGATTGCGCATCCCCCCACCAAAATATGATCCCGCGTCATTCGCTCAAATCTCCTCGTAGGCATTGTCGTCTCCTTTGAGGGCGATGTTCTGCTGTCGCCAGGGTCAAAACTCATTATTTCCGCGAGCCGCGTTGCAGCCAAAATCGCTCGCCGGACAGGAGAAGGGCGAAGAGCATATCGGCAATACGGTCGAGCCCTTCGACGAACCCGGCGGCGATTTTGGCTGCAACCCGAGGGGACGGCCGCGCAAATAATGAATTTTGACCCTAGTTGACCACATCGTTGCAGAATTGTCTTTCACGAAGCCACGCCGCCGAGGCCCATCCCGGCAACGCCGCTGACCGCACGCGGTTTCACGCCGACACTTAACGCTCCTGCGCGGGAGGCGGCGGAACCTGCCAGGGAAGCCTGTCGATATTTTCAAGCGGCGTCGTTTGATTCGACAAAAAAATGACCGCGCGCAATCCGTCGGTATAATAAGGATCGCCGGTGAGGTTTGCCCGCGGCGCCGATTCCGGAGCCGCGCCCACGCCATCGACATAGCCATAACGCTCGACGAATCCCGACATCAACAAGTCCTGCAGAAGAAAAGCGCGATCAAAATCGACGTCCGATCCGATTTTGTGCGTCGTCAGGTTCCAGGTTTGCGCGGTGAGGCGAACGCCGATGTCCCGGCTGACCTGTCCGACCCATATTCTCCGCCCTTCGAATGTGTACGGCGCCAGCCAAAACCGCGCGTGGACGCGTTCATTGATGGTCGAGCGCGCCTTCTGCAAGACGACATCTTCGCGACGGCCAAACATGTACAACGGGCTGACTGGCGAGGTGAGAAACGCCTCCCGAAACAAGAACGCGCGCGCTGTCTCGATTGCACTTGCCACATCAAGCGTTCGGGCGAGATGCCAGCCACGGGCAATAAAAGGAACAATCGGATCCTTCTTGCTCTCTATAATGACAATATTGAGCGGGTCGCCATTGCGTGTGGCGTCAGCATTGGTTGTGCAGCAGTGCTGTCCGGCAAGTGTCGTTCTTAGGGGATCAAGTTCGAGATCTTCGATCTTTCGGCCCGGATAGAGCTTGTCGGCGCTGATGCCGGTGCCGACGAATGAAGGCCCTGGCACCGGGAGCGCGAAATCGAACGTTTCCAGGCGATTTTTCCCGGAGATGACGATGTGGGCGTATTTTACGCCCGCATCGAGCTCACCATACACGAAGCCGGTTGTGGTCGAATGCGGCGGCAGAATACCTGCGATTTGGTGTTCGAGAAAGAACGCGTCGCGCGCGCGATTTGTGGCGAAAGAGAAGGCGCCGTGGAACCTGTAGGAAACCTCATAGGGTGAGTAATAATCCGCATCCATTGCGATCGGAAGAAACACGAGCTGATCGTCGGTTTCGTTGGTAATCGAGAGCCAGACCGGCTGGATGTCGTATTTCGCAAGATCCTCTCCGAAGCTTTGCCGGCTTTCGCCCTCGCCAAGGGCGCTGACGCTTACGGTAATTCCGGGGGCCGATTTTCGCTGCGCGCGTGTGATGAAGCCTGCGTCGGCACTCGGGTCCGGATTGAACCGCAGCGAGCGAAGGAAGTTTGCTGCCGCGGCGATAGCGCAAACGACAAGTACCGCAGCAAAGAATTTACGCAGCCGATGGCTCTTCACGTGAACCCGCTGGTCGTTTCGGCCTGTCAAATGGATTGTCTGAATTTTTAGCCGGGCGCGTGGCGACGAAGTTTGACTTGAATCAAAGAACGCTCGGCTTCGTCAACCGGCGTTCTGCATTGCCTTCCAAAAACACCCTCGCATCCATTCGAAAAGCCGATTATGTTTGTATTCGGCCCGGGTGGTGGAAAATGTCAGAGAGAAGTTACGGCCCGAAACGAGCGCGCCGCGGATGGATCGCGCTGTTGACGATCGTTGTTATCGGGCTTGCCGCTACTCTTCCGCGACCCGCCAGCGGTGGCTCCAAAGACGACACGACCGGCACGGTTTCAAAAGCCGAGCCACCTGTTACGCAAGATGGCACGCCGGCGCATCCCTATGCGGGATGCCAGCCAATGCCCGTCTAATACTGACCTGATCATTTGGCCGAGCGGGCGCTTGGTTCCGAGCCTTCCTCCCGGCATATCGGTTTGTTTCGTCGGGGATCAGTCGTTCAACGATGGCGATTCGGGTGTGCAAGTGCGCCAGCGCTAGCGCGCCTGCCGTGTGATATAATTTTTGAGCGGCTTGGCGGGGACGTCGATGTGGTGAGCGCACGGTTGTTGTTGCTGCCCATTGTCGGGACCTGTTTGCTGTCGGCCTGCGCCGCTCCGCGCTGGGTGAAGCCCGACGCATCAAAGAGCGATCTGGCGCAAGATCAATCCGTCTGCATGCGGACGCTGCAAGAACCGCCGCCGCCGGGGACCACGAACGAGCAGGTCTATGAAGCCTGCATGACGGCGCACGGCTGGACATTGCAGCAGCGCCCTGGCGGGAAACAATAAAAATCAAAGCCTCGGCAAGTGCTCTGACGGGTTCACGACGTTTGATTTTGACCTCGATCAAACACGCCAGCGCTAGCAGAATGAAACAAGAACGTTAATGAATAGAGGTACTTAGAAGGCAGACCCGCCTGCGGGTGGCGCCGCCAATGCCCGCTGAAAAACGATGTTCCGTGATGCATGTCACAGAACGCCCGGCCGGTTCTGCCATGCTTAGCTTGGCGAGGGCGAGAGGGCGAGTGTCATGAAAACGATCTTCGTGGTTATGGTCCTTGCTTTCGCCTTCACGACCGGCGTGGCCGTGACCACGATCATCGCGCAGAGCGTGTCATGAGAGACCTGTTCGTGTCATGAGAGACCTGTTGATGTTTTTAGGTCGGGGCTTTGCGCTATTCGCCGGCGGACCGACGGCTATTTATCAGTATCCGGCCCTGAGCCGCAGTGCTGTGGTCGTGGAAGCGCAAAAGCGCGGGAGAGGACCATCGGAATGGTGAGGTATGTTGCGTTCGCTGTTCTCGGTTGTGCGTTCGTAGCCGCTCTGTGGGTGACGGTGGAGACCCATCGACTTTACGAACAGACAGTATCGGTGATGGTCGCGACCGGCGTGATCCGTTAAGCGCGGCGCGCGGGCGGACGGTTGTTTGGATCTGGTGCGCTTTTGTTTGGCTCCGGGCACGGACGCGTGGGCGGTTTTCGACGCATGGCCCTTTTTTCAGTAGCCGTTAAACAGCCAATTTACAGGGAATTTCACGACGTTCATCGTCAGCTTTGAATTTATAGTGGCGGTGTCCGGCCCGAACAGGCTGGCGTTTGCCGCCAGAGTCTCCCCTCTGAGGAAGCGGCCAGGCGGAAACTCGGCAGTCCGCAGTGGTGCAAACCGCAACGTCGCTCAATGCATTAGCGCGTGCACACCGTAGGCAACGAAGCTCGAAAATGCCAACACCAGTGGCGCTGCACAACAAAATGCAAGAAGGACCTGGGCGGTAATGCGGAGCAACGGTCGCTGGTTGGCGACATCGGCTAAATAACTCATCTGACGCTCCCAATTTTTTTATTGGGCCACGCGAGGCGAGTAATACCTCTACGTGCTTGATTCTTTTTGGCACGCCGGCACCCCCTAGTCTGTGACCGATATCACAGGCCATTCGGGTTCCGGAACAAACCAAGAAGCAGCTCGGTTTCTCTTGGTGGGACATTTGAGCCAGAGTGGCAATCGGGCGCTGTGCGCGGCGCCTCGCCTGGCTTTATTGGTGCTGGAGCAGCGCGCGCAGGCGGCCGATATGAACAAATTCGCAATCATTGCGGCACTCATCTTCGCGGCATCGCCCGCCGCCGCACAATTGGTGACGCCGAACGGTCAAGCGCAATCGTCGACACAAGGCGGCGCAACGGGATTGACGCAAGCGCCGATAACCGGCGTGTTCTGCATTGAGGAAATGACGGCGAACTTCTGCAACGTCGTCACTGGCCCGAACACCGGCGGTTATGGCGCAAGAAACGGTTCCGGATCGACGAGCGGCCCGGGCGGTGGCACATCGTCGATTCCGCCATGCCCGGCGGAGCCGCCATTCAACGAATTGTGCAACTGATTGAAAGCAACAACAGCGTGGAACGCTCGACATTGCTGAGTGCGCTGCCCCGGTATCAGCGGTGTGCCTTCTTGTGGCGGCGCCTGCCGCATTTATTTAGCTTCAGAACAAGCCACAATTTTGGGAGGGCTCGCGGCGCAGCCCGAGCGTCATCGTCATGTCCATTCGCCCCATCAAACGCATCGTGCAGTCCAAGCCGACGATCGAAGGCGCCGGCGTGAAGTTGCGCCGCGCTTTCGGTTTCGGCGATACCCAGGAGACCGACCCTTTCCTGCTGCTTGATGATTTCCGCAACGACCGGCCGCAGGACTATCTCGCCGGTTTTCCCTGGCATCCGCATCGCGGCATCGAGACCATCACCTATGTGCTCTCCGGCACGGTCGAGCACGGCGACAGCCTCGGCAATCGCGGCACGCTCGGTGCCGGCGACGTGCAGTGGATGACCGCGGGCCGCGGCATCATGCATCAGGAGATGCCGCAAGGCGATACGCAGGGCCGCATGCACGGCTTTCAGCTCTGGGCCAACCTGCCGGCGTCGCTGAAGATGACGGCGCCGCGCTATCAGGACGTCAAAGCGGGTGAGATTCCCGAAGTGGTTGACGACGACGGCACGCGCGTGCGCGTCGTGTGCGGCGAGTTCTGGGGCAAAAAGGGCCCGGTCGACGGCGTCGCCGCCGACCCGCGCTACCTCGACATCGCGGTGCCCGCCGGCAAGCGTAAAAAGCTGAAAGTCGAAACCGAGCGCCATGCCTTCGCTTACATTTTCGAGGGCGATGGCCGTTTTGCTTCGGCGTCGCGAGCCTTCGGTGTTCTCACCGAGAAACAGGTCGACGGCGAGGAGCTGCTCATGCGCGATCCGGTGGGCGACCGCTCGCTGGTGCTGTTCGACTCCGGCGACGAGGTCGAGGTCCAGGCCGGCGAGCGCGGCATCCGCTTCTTGCTGGTGTCCGGCAAACCGATCGAGGAGCCGGTAGCCTGGTATGGGCCGATCGTGATGAATACGCGCGCGCAGCTCGAGCAGGCGGTCGCCGAACTGCGCAATGGCACTTTCATCAGGGGCTAGCATGCGGAACCGGTGAATCCGGGACCGCAACCGATTTCACAACGGCGCTTCAGCGAGGCTGGTGTCCGCCTATGGCACCTTCTCCCGCACCGCAGCGGGCGGGGCGTGGTCTTCCTGGGCGCGCTGATGCACGGGCTTGCGCACGCGCGTCAGATTATAGGCGCTGTTAACCAGAGCCACGTGCGAAAAGGCTTGCGGAAAATTGCCGATCAGGCGCTTGGAGCTCGGATCGTATTCCTCACTGAGTAGGCCGACTTCGTTACAAAGCCCGACTAGCCGACGGAACAGGTTTTCAGCTTCTTCGAGTCGCTCCTGCAGGATGTAGACATCGACCAGCCAGAAGCTGCAGGCCAGGAACGCCCCCTCGCCGGGCGGCAGCGCGTCTTCCACGTCCTCAGTGCTGTAGCGCATGACCAGACCGCCACGGAGGAGACTCCGCTCGACCGCTTTGATGGTGCCGGCAATGCGCGGATCGGTTACGGGCAGAAACCCGACGTTCGGCAGCAGCAACAGGCTGGCGTCAAGTTGTTCGGAGCCATAGGCCTGCACGAATGCGCCGAGCTTCTTGTCGTAGCCGCGGGTGCAGACGTCATCGCAAACCTCGTCGCGCAAATTGCGCCACTCGTCGAGCGGTCCTTCGAGCCCGAAACTTTCCGCGCTCTTGATGGTACGGTCGAAGGCAACCCAGGCCATGACCTTGGAATAGGTGAAATGCTGCGCCGGGCCGCGCATTTCCCAGATGCCCTGATCCGGCTCACGCCAGATCCGCGCCAGATATTCGAGAAACTTGATCTGCGCGTCCCATCCTGAATCGTTGGTCGTCAACCCGCCACGACGCGCCTGATGGTGCACGTCCATGATCTCGCCGAACATATCGAGCTGCAGCTGCGTGTGGGCGGCGTTGCCGATGCGCACCGGCGCCGATTTCTCGTAGCCAGGTAGCCAGTCGGCGACCCATTCGCTCAGCCGACGCTCGCCGGCAATGCCGTACATGATCTGCAGCTGGTCGGGACTGCCGGCCACCGCGCGCAGCAACCATTCGCGCCAAGCCTCCGCCTCTTCGTAGTAACCGGCATGCATGGCGCCAAGGAGCGTCAGCGTAGCGTCGCGCAGCCAGCAATAGCGATAGTCCCAGTTGCGCTCGCCGCCGATTTGTTCCGGCAGCGAGGTGGTCGGCGCGGCGACGATGCCGCCGGTCGGCGCGTAGGTAAGCGCTTTGAGCGTGATCATCGAGCGACGTACGGCGTCGGTCCATTCGCCGGCGGCACGGCATTTCTCCGTCCAATCCTTCCAGAATTTTTCGGTTGCCTCCAACGAGGCGGTTGGATCGCGCGCGGGCGGGACGGGCCGATGCGAGCGCGCATAGCTCAAGGCCAGCGGAATGGTTTCCCCGCGCATGACGGTGAACTCGCCGACCGTGGTCATGTTCTTGCCTTTGAGATGCACCGGCGTGCGCAACAACACCATGTCGGGTCCGGCAATAGCGCGCAGCACGCCGGTTTCGAGGCGCGTCACCCACGGCACAATCGCGCCATAGCCGAACCGCAGGATCAGTTCGGTATGCATTCGGACGCGACCGCGCGTGCCGTGGACGAGACGCACGATCTCGGAACGCTCGCCGTGGAAAGGCATAAAATCGACCAGGACTACGGCGCCTTCCGCTGTCTCAAAATGTGTTTCAAGGATGAGCGTGTTGGGACGGTATTGGCGGGTGATACGGGCCTTGTCTCGCGGCGCGACGAGCCAACGTCCATGATCGCGGTTGCCGAGCAACGCCGCAAAGCACGCTTCCGAATCGAAGCGCGGCCAGCACAGCCAGTCGATCGAACCGTCCCGCGAGACGAGCGCGGCGCTCCGGCAGTCGCCGATCAGCGCATAATCTTCGATTGGCGTGGACATTTTTTGGTCGTCCCGGCAATGACTGAGCTCAAGAGAAATCAACCACGACTTTGATGTCGCCCTTCTGCGGCACCAGCGCTTGCGTCCATTGTTCGGCGGGCACGCGGCGCGTAATCAGGCTATCGAGCCAGCGCTGATCGGCGCGCTGCAGCGCGATCACTGCATCCTCGTAGTGCTGGCGGTTGGCGTTCACCGCGCCAAACACGGCATCGTTGTCGAGCACCATGGTGCGATTAAGTCCTCCGATGTCGAGGTCCAGATCGTGACCCGGCGCGGAGACACCGAGCAAGCAAACGATCCCCGCCGCAGCAGTGTGCCCGAGCGTGTCGCGCACGACGCCGGGCACGCCGGTGCATTCCATCAGAATATCCGGCTGCATGATAGCCATGTCGGCGAGTTCGCCGACATGAAAGGTCGCGCCGAGGTCGCGCACGATCTGCCGCTTCGGTCCACGATCGTTATGGTCGAGGATATGCACGTCGAGCCCGCGCTGGGCTCCGATCATTGCGGCGAGCAGGCCGATTGGCCCGGCGCCGGTGACCAGCAAGGTCTTCGGCGCCCAGACGCGCGAGCGGCGGCCGATCCGCTCGGTATGATCCCAGGCCTTGGCGACGATGCTGGTCGGCTCGACCAGAACACCGTTGAGTCCCAGCGACGGATCGAGCTTGACCAGAAATTCCGGCTCGATCCGGAAAAATTCCGAGCCGTAGCCGTCGCGCTCCTTGATGCCGCGTTCGGTGTAGCGGCCATTGCGGCACATGTCCCATTCGCCCGCGGCGCAGCACGGGCACGGGACGGGATCGGGGCGGCGCACGATGCCGACGACAAGATCGCCACGCTTGAAGCTGGAATTGACCGGAGCGTCTTGCACGGTGCCGAGCGATTCATGGCCGATGACGAGCCGCTTGCGGCCGGGCGGCGCCCAGCCATACAAGCCGGCAACGATCTCACGATCGGTCCCGCAAACGCCCAGCGCCAAGCTGCGCACCAGCACCGCGCCATCCGATGGCGGCGGCTCCGGGACATCTTCGATGCCGGCTGAATTGGCAATACCTGGCGCAACGGTCAGGGCGCGCATCGCTTAATCCTGCAATATTTTGCGCAACCGCGCTGTTGCTGCGCGCAGCCGCGCCCGCGCGCCCCGCGATGAAACGTTTATTGCGGAACAAAGTTCCGGTCACGGAACTGCGGCGCCGCCTGCGCCGTTACTTCAAATCCGGCAGCAAACACGGGCGGCAAAAATGACGGCGCTGGGACAGACGCGTTGGGCCATCGCGGAGGGCTACATCCCCGCGCAAAGTTCGTTCTCAGATCCGGCGCTGGTCTCGCATGAGACCGCCTGCATTCTTAATGCCGGCGATAATCCGGCTCATATCCGCATCACCGTATTCTTCGCCGATCGCGAGCCGGTGGGACCGTATCTCGTCACCGTCCCACCGCGGCGCACGCTGCACTTACGTTTCAACGATCTCGAGCGGCCCGAACCGATTCCGCGCGATACGCCCTACTCCTCACTATTCGAATCCGATGTACCGATCGTGGTGCAACACACGCGGCTCGATTCGCGACACGCTGAAGTAAGTTTGTTGTCAACGACCGCTTATGCCGAGGCGCCGCGCTAGTGCGCCGCACCAGGCGCAATGCGCGCTTGCGGACATTCCCATAACAAATCCGGCAATTTCCGGGACTTGGGTGCGCCGCATCACAAATCCGGAACAAATTTCCGCCATCCGGGTTAAAGGACCACCTGGAGGTGTCCCCGTGAACGTTGTGGTGGTGTCGAACCGCGTTGCGCGGGCAAAGCCTGATGAGCCATTGGCCGGCGGTTTAGCTGCGGCGCTTCTGCCGATGGTTCGCGATTCCGGCGCGATCTGGGTCGGCTCCAGCGGCCAGAGCGGCGATGGCTCGCGTGGGTCGTTTGCGCGCATCGAGTCGCTTGGCTCCGGCGCGCTGGCGACCGTCGATATCCCGGCCAAGCATTATCGCGGGTACTACGAGGGATTCGCCAATTCAGCGTTGTGGCCGGCACTGCACTCGCGCGCCGATCTGATTCATGTCAGCACCGACGATTATGCCTCGTATCGCGAGGTCAACGCCTTCATGGCGCGCGCGCTGCTGCGCTTCAACGCACCCGAGACGATTTTTTGGATCCAGGACTATCACTTTCTCATCCTTGGCGCCGAGTTGCGCCGGCTCGACGTAGAGCGTCCGCTCGGATTCTTCCTGCACACGCCATGGGCGGACCGTCGCACCATGACGGCTGTGCCACACCATGACGAAATCGCACGCGCGATGCTCGCGTATGACCTCATCGGCTTCCAAACCGTTGAGGATCGGCAGAATTTCGAGGATTACTTGCAGGCCGAGCTCGGCTTCAATGTGGTCGACGGCACGGTCGCGTCCGAGTGGGGTCTGACGCAATTGGCGACTTTTCCGATCGGAATCGACGTCGACGACTTCGCCGCCCGCGCCATCAAGGCGATGGGCCGCACCGAAGTCATGCGTTTGCGAGAAAGCTTGCGCGGCGCCAAGCTCGTCCTTGGCGTCGACCGCCTGGATTATTCGAAAGGGCTCGCCAACCGAATGCGGGCGTTCGATCGCATGCTCGAGCTTGAGCCCGAGCTCAAGCGCGCGGTCTCGTTGCTGCAGGTCGCCGTTCCCTCCCGCGGCAATATCAAAGCCTACCGCGAGCTCAAGGCCGAGCTCGCGGCCCTGGTTGGCGAGGTGAACGGCCGCCACGGCGAAGTGGACTGGATGCCCATTCGCTATCTCAACAAGGGATTTTCGCAGCTGACGCTGGCCGGTTTCTATCGGGTGGCGAGCGTCGGCCTGGTCACGCCGTTGCATGACGGCATGAATCTGGTGGCCAAAGAATATGTCGCCGCGCAAAACCCGCTCGATCCAGGGGTGCTGGTGCTATCGTCCTTCGCCGGCGCGGCGAAAGAACTTGATGCGGCGGTCCTGATCAATCCACATGACATCGATGGTATGGCGCGGCAGTTGGCGCTGGCACTGCACATGAGCATCGAAGAGCGCCGCGAACGCTGGCAGGCGATGGTGCGCAAGCTCAAGGCGTCATCGGTGCAGAACTGGTTTTCCGACTTCCTTCATACCCTGTCCGACATTCGCCGGACGCCGCTGCAGGCGGCTACCCGGCCGATCGTCCTGCAACTGGCCAACCGCAAGGCAGCGGCCAGTTGACCCGCAAGGTGCTGTCACAAGGAAGTATTTACCGTATTTGACCATAGTTCTCGCTGGATCGGTGCGCGGATCGCCCGGGGAATGCGATGTCGGCTTCGTTGACAAGCGGCGGACTGAGGCGCGGTGCCCTCCTTCAACGGCATGCGCAGGCGCTGCGCCGCATTGCGGCAGGCGCATCCGTGGTCGCGGCGCTGGGCATTGTCCCGGGCGCGGCGGCGCAAACCGCAAGACCCGCTCCTCATGCCGCCACTCCCCATGCGGCCTCTACCCACGCCTCTACCCATGACAACGCCTCGCATCCGCATGTCTATTTGATGCGCGGCCTTCTCAATATTTTTTCCTTAGGCATGGATCAGCTGGCCGCGCAGATCGCGCGAAACGGCATCGATGCGAGCGTTTACAATCACTCGGTCGAGGAGACCGTAGTTGGCGCCATCGCGCAGAAATATCGCGCCGGGGACCACGGCCCCTACATTCTGGTCGGGCATTCGCTCGGCGCCGACGCGGTCATGCTGATGGCGCAGCAGTTGGATGCGCAGGGTGTTCCAGTGGCGCTGGTCGTGCCGTTCGACGGCACCGCTTCCTACGCCGCGCCGGCCAGTGTCAGCTGCGTGGTCAACCTGACCCAGCGCAAATACGCCTATATGCAGGCGGGCGCCGGCTTCCACGGCAAATTGTCGAATGTCGATGTTTCCAGCGACACGACCATCGACCATGTCACGATCGACAAATCGCCGCGGTTGCAGGCAATGGCGCTCGAAGAGATTCTGCAGGCGGCACATGGACAGTCGTGCCGGCCGGGCACAAACGCGCCGGCTGTTGCGCGGGCGAAACAGCCCGCACCGAAGGAGATCGCGCCTCAAGACAATGGGTCCAAAGAGAACGCGACCAAAGACAGCGCGTCCAAAGAGGCAATTTCGCCGAAGAACGCCGCGCCGGCCAACAGCGCAAAGAGCGTCTCTCCCGCCAAGACGGCGTCACCGGACAAAGGCGTCACACCGGCGAAGAGCGCCGCGCCCACCGCGCCGGCGAACAGCGCCACCACACCAGCGAAGAGCGCCGCGCCCGAGAAGAGCGCGGCGGCGAACAGTTCGAGCTGAACCGCCTATTTTCTGAAAATCGTGCGGGTCTTGGCTCGCACCGAGCGGATGCCTTCCAAACCGGCGGCGCGCGCCGCCTGCTGCAATCCATGACGGATCTCGTCGCGCTTCTCATGAATCGAGGCAATCACCGGTCCCGTGGGCAGGCCAAGACCGACCAGCGCGGCCTCCGATAATTGCAAACTCGCTTCGATCGCTTCGGGCACGGCATCGGTGGCGCCGAGGCGGTAGAGATGACGCGCGTGATCGGCGTCGCGCGCGCGCGAGACGATCAACACCTCTGGCCGCATGGCGCGCACATGCTCGACGATGTCGTCGATCAGATGGTGCGTGTGGATGGTGATGATGACTCCGGCGGCATCGGCGAGGCCGCAAATCTCGAGGAACTTCGGATCGGCGGCGTCGCCGTAATACACGTCATGGCCGTCGCGGCGGTCGCGGGTCACGGTCGAGGCGTCGGAATCAGCGGCGATGTAGGGAATGCCGTGCTCTTTCAACAGCGCGCATACCACTTTGCCTACCCGGCCGTAGCCGACGACGATGGCGTGTCGCTGCCGCCCGGTCGGCCGCATCATGAGCTCGGACGGCGTGGCGCCGGCGGCGCGCAAGCGCGATGCGAATCGGCGCGCAAGGTGAGATAGCACGGGTATCAGCGCCATCGTGACCGCGGTGACGGTCAGCGCAAAACTCGCCGTAGAGCGATCAATCAGGTTCGAACCCGCCGCCATGACGAGACTGACAAAGGCGAATTCTCCGCCGGCGCCGAGCAGCAGCCCCATTTCGACTGCAACCGGCCACGACAACCGGAAGAGCCGGGCCAGTCCGATGATCAGAAGCGATTTGACTCCGATCAGTCCGGCGACCGCGCTAGCAAGCAACAGCGGCTCGCGTAACAACGCACGCACATCGATGGCCATGCCGACGGTGAAAAAGAAAATCCCCACCAGCAGCCCTTTGACCGGCTCAATGGTCGCTTCGACCGCCTTGCGGTATTCAGTCTCGGCAAGGAGCAGTCCGGCGACGAAGCCGCCGAGCGCCATGGAGAGGCCGGCTTGATTGGCAATAACTCCGGCCGCAAGGATGACGAACAAAGCGGTCGCGATGAAAAGATCGCTTGAGCGCGTGGAAGCGACCAGCCGGAACAGCGGCCGCAGCAGAAAGTGCCCGAACAGGACGATCACGGCGAGCGCGATCACTGCCTGCACGAAGGCATTGGCGAGGCTGCCGAGCACCGTGCCCTTTGGACCGGCAGCGAGGAGACCGATGAATATCAGGATTGGGATGACCGCGAGGTCTTGCGCCAACAGCACGGAGAAGCTGGCGCGTCCGGCAGTTGTCTTCATCCGCTCCTGCTTGGAGAGCAGTTCGAGCACGATCGCCGTCGATGAAAGTGACAGGCTGGCGCCGAGGATGATCGCTTCGGGGAGTGTTTTTCCGGAATAGGCGGCGGCACCCGCCAGCAAAGCCGTGGTGACCAAGATCTGCAATCCGCCGACGCCAAAAACCAAGCGCCGCATGGTCAAGAGCCGAGGCAACGACAATTCCAGCCCGATCAGAAACAGCAAAAAAACAATGCCAAGCTCAGCGATGCCGGCGACGTCGCTGTAGTCGCCAATCGTAAACCAATACAGCAGCGGAAAAGATTGGATCAGCGAACCAAGCCCCAGCGGCCCCAACAATGCGCCGGCGGCGAGATAGCCAAGCACCGGGCTGAAACCGAGCCGGCTTAGGATCGGCACCAGGATCCCGGCCGTGCCGAGCACGACCAGGGCGTCGCTGTAGGCTGCCAGGTTAATCGTCGAGATCACGGACACCTCCGGCCGGCCGCGTCGGATAAGCAATAATAATGTTGCGAATCATAAAGGGCCGCAAAACTCCCCCGCGTTCCGCAACTTAATAACCTGCGCCGCGTGCGTGATCGCCTCGCCACAGTACAAATAAATCGGCTTTTCTTCTGCGAAAACGGGAACTCGCGATTGACCGCCGTCAATGGCTTTGGTCTCCTTTTGACAGGTTTCACATGGTATATGCGCTGCTTCGGGGCGACGGCAGCGTCTCGCCTTCGGAAATCGTACGATCCGGTGCGGCGACAGGGGTTGGGGGCCGACATTCAGGTGGTAACCGGCACAACGCGTGCACCTTTACGCTTGATTGCCGAGGTCGCCGGCGCGGCGGCGCTTGTCGTTGCGTTCACAGCCACGGTTTCCGCCCAGAGCGGCTCGGATTTTCTCAACAACATCGATCCGCTGTTTGGCGGCGTGCTCGCGCACCCGGGCAATCTCGACAACACGATTCAGTATGCGGCATCGGCCGCCGCGCACGGCGATATCGAATCGGCGATCAGCACTTACGAGCAACTCCGCTTCTACAATCCCAGGCTCGGCGCCACACGCTACCAGCTCGGCGTGCTTTATTATCAGCTCGGCTCCTATGCTCAGGCGCGCGGCTATTTGCAAACCGCGCTGGAAATGCCGGACGTCACGCCCGAGCTGCGCCAAAAAATCGAGGACCTGCTCGAGCTGGCCAACAAAAAGCTGCAGCCCGATCAATTCTCCGGTTTCGCGCAAACCGGCCTGCGCTATCAGAGTAATGCCAGCCTCGGTGCCGGATCGCAGACCGTGCTCGCTTCCGGTGGAACGATCAACAGCAACTTTCTTGCCCGGCCGGACTGGAACTGGTTCGGCACTGTCGGCGTCAACTACGTCCACGATTTCCAAACCCAGACCGGCGAGACTTTCGAAGCTTCGGTCATCGCCTATGACGCGCAGCAATTTTCGCTGCACCAGTTCGACATCGGCCTCCTTGAAATCCGCGCCGGTCCGCGCTTTGCATTATCGCCCGGCGACATCAACGGCTTGACGGTGAAGCCCTATGTCGTCGCAACCGGCGCAACTCTGGCGGACGCGCCTTACATGGGCGGCATCGGCGGCGGACTGACGCTGCACGGCAAAGCGGGAAATGTTTCGCTCGACCCCTATGTCGAAGTCGTCCAGCAGAGCTTTCGCAATTCCAGCTTCTATCCGCTGGCCACCGGCTTGAGCGGCACGCTCTCGACCGTCGGCCTGCAGGCTTCCGGCCCGATCGCTTCCGGGCTCGCCTGGCAATCGCGCATCGCTTTTGCCCGCGCCAGCGACCAGTTCGCCTTCGACAGCTATAAGAGTTTTGCCGGCGACGTCTGGCTGCCCTGGCTCATCTCCTGGGCCGGGATGCGGCCGTGGACGATCATTCCGACGGCCGGCGTGACGACCTGGCAATACGATGCGCCCGATCCGTTCATTGCCCCTTTCACCACCGCGCACACCACCGAATGGCGCGTCGGACTCGGTCTTGAAGTGCCGATCTGGCGCCAATTGGTGTTGGGCTCGCTGCTGCAATATCGAAACGCGACATCGAATGTGGCGGCGTTTTCGTATCGCGACCTGTCGGTCAGCGCCGGACCGTTGATCCGATTTTGAGGGCTGCAATGACTGGGAAACTTAAATCCATCGCATTGGTGCTCGCCACCGCTCTCGCCGCGGCGGCGCCCGCCATGGTGCAGCAGGTCATGGCGCAGCAGATCGGCACCGCGACCGCGGTCAATCCCAGTACCGAGGGCACGCCGCCCGGCGGCTCGACCACCACGCTCACCGTGGGCGCGCGCGTGCTGCACAAGGAACGCATCCACACATCACCCACCGGATCGGTGCAGCTTTTGTTTCTCGATAAAAGCACGCTGAGTATTGCGCCGAATACGAGCTTGGTGATCGACGAATTCGTCTACGATCCTGCTTCCAACAGCGGCCACATGCTGACCAAATTGACGCAAGGCACGCTGCAATATATCGGCGGCCAGCTCAGCCATCAGGGCGCGGTCACAGTTGAGACGCCTGCGGCCGTCATCGGCATCCGCGGCGGCATCGGCATCTTCAGTCAGGGCCCAAATGGATTGCAGGCCCTCAATCTCAAGGGCTACCAAAGCATTCAAAACGGCGTCAGCACGACCAGCACTATTACCAACTATATGGTGAAAGTTCTCAACTGGACTACGCCGGCGGGGCCGCCATTTCTCATCCCGCCCGACCTTGTCCTCCATAACATCAACATCGTGTCGAGCGTAATCGGCCAGAACGGCGGCGTGCCTGGGTTCAACGGCCTGCCCACGACCGGTTATGCTTGCGGTACCTATGCGACTCCGCCGTGTCCCCAGCCGCCCTGGCTGCCGACCAATACCGGCGAGAACGACGCGCTGCAGATCATCATCGAGTCGACAAAGCTTGCGACCCAACCGAACCCGCCGCCACCGCCACCGATCATAAACACCGGTGCCCTCGTGCACGGCCTGCAATAAGAGCAGACAACAGAGCAACCGCTACGGCCGCGCTGTCCCGAGGCGACGACAATCACCCGACCCGCAGTGCGCGTGTTGACGCGCGATAGAAGTTTTCGCAGCATTGCTGCTCATCACAGGACAAGGCGAGCGCGCGTCACATGACGGACACGACCATCACGGCCATTCGCACCACCATGCTGCGCGTGCCGTGGCCGCAGACGCCGTGGCTTAAAGGCCATGCCTTCGGGCCAATGCGCGAGTTTTTGGTGCTCGACGTCGAGACGCGCGGCGGCCTTGCCGGCGTGGGCTATCTCTTTCTTTTTCGCCCGGGCATGCGCACGATCGCCACTTGTCTGGATGAATGCGTGATCCCGCGCGTACTCGGCAAAGACGCGAGCGCGGTCGAAGCGATCTGGCAGGACCTGTGGCGCACCACCGTCACCTATGGCCGCGCCGGCATCGCGGTGATGGCGATGTCGGTTCTCGACATCGCGCTGTGGGACGTGCTGGGCAAAGCCGCCAAGCTGCCGCTGCACCGGCTGTGGGGACATTACCGCGCGCAACTGCCGGCCTACGGCAGCGGCTGCTTTCGCGGCAGCGGCGGCGACGGCATGATCGCGAAAGCGCTGCACTACAAGGAGCGCGGTTACAAAGCGATCAAGATGCAGGTCGCGCACACCGCAGACCTTGCCACCGATCTCGGCAATGTCGCGCGCATGCGCGAGGCGGTCGGGCCCGACATCGACATCATGATCGACGTCAATATGGGCTGGACCGCCGACGTCGCGATCCAGATGGGCCGAAAATTCGAAGACTATAATGTCTATTGGCTGGAAGAGCCGGTCGTGCCCGACGACTTTGCCGGCTACTTACGCATTGCCGAGACGCTCGATTTGCGCGTGGTCGGCGGCGAGACGCATTTCACGCGTTTTGATCTCAAGCCGTTTTTCGAAAATCCGCGGCTGCCGATCCTGCAACCCGATCCCATGCGCGGCGGATTGACCGAATTGCGCAAGATCGCGACCGTCGCCGACACCTGGGGCATGACCATCGCGCCGCATCTGTTTCCGGAACTTAACGTGCAACTCCTCGCCTCGATTCCGAACGGGCTGTGGATCGAAGACATGGGGCTCGCCGACGATATCTGGGTCGAGCCGGTGCCGGTGGTGAACGGAGTAATCACCGCGCCAGAGCGGCCCGGCCACGGTCTCGCTTTCAAGCCGGAGATCCTGCGCGATTGCGCGGTGAAGAATTGAACGCGATCAGCACATGCGGTCCTAGCCGCATCTCGGGATCGATCAATCGGGTGACGACATGTCAGAGCTCACCGCATGGGACAGCTTCTACGTCATCGTCGGCTCGGCCGCGGGCGCGCTGATCGGATTGCAGTTCGTCGTCATCACGCTTATTGCGCAAAGGCCGACGATGGCTGCGCCGGAAGCCAGCGCCGCCTTTGGCACGCCGACAATCGTTCATTTCGGCGCCGCTTTGCTGTTGTCGGCGCTTATTCGCGCCCCGTGGCAAGCGATCACCGTCCCCGCCGTCCTTTGGGCTGTCATTGGATTATGCGGACTGATCTATGCCCTCAACATCATCCGGCGCATGCGGGCGCAAGGAGTGTACGAACCGGAATTCGAGGACTGGTTGTTTCATGTTGTGCTGCCGGTGGCGGCATACGCGATACTGGCGCTGTCGGCACTCGCTGCACCTTCTCACACGCGCGAGAGCTTGTTTGGGGTGGGCGCCGCGGCATTGCTGTTGCTCTTCATCGGCATTCACAACGCCTGGGACGCCGTCTTTTACCACGTATTTTTCAGCAAGCGCGGCACAGACGACGATAAACGCTGAGTGCCGCCAAAGCTGCCGCGCGCTAAAGCGAAATGATTTAGGTTGATTCGGTATTTCGCTTTAGCGTGTTATCTGTGCATGATCTTTTCCGAAAACCGATGTCCACTTTTCGGGATCATGCTTTAGCGCCGCTCTAGCGGAGACGCCGCAACACCCTACCTTTATGCAGAGCGATGTGAGCGGTTTTATCGCTTTTGATTTCGTATTGCGGCTCGTCTTTGCTCGCGTGATGGATGTAGCCTTTATAATCCACATCTTTGGTGTGCACGCGCACGATTTTGCCCGTGACCCGGCCGGCCTCCGAATTCCACCTTACATGATCGCCGATTTTAAACCTTTGGGTCATGGCTCTTTGGGTCATGGCTCTTTGGGTCATGGCAAACGTCCTTGAACTGAGAAACGCACGCGCTGATCCGTAGCGCATGCGGTGAGAACATCGGGGCGGGCGCCGGCGTTCCCACCATGCATCCAAGCCAAGCAGAAAACAGGCTGCCAGCCGATAATTAACCGTATTATGATGCCTCAGTAGCTGAAGGTGTCTCGACGCCGCCCGATTGCTCGTGGTGGCGCGTGCCGAGTGTGGAGACGACACCATGCTGACGACCCCGCTTTGCTCTTTGTTCGGCATCGAGGTGCCGATCATTCTGGCGCCGATGGGCACCTGCACCTCGGCCGAGCTCGCGGCGGCGGTTTCCAATGCCGGCGGGTTGGGGGGCATCGGCACGCTGTTCCGCAGCTTCGTGGCCATCAAGCGCGATATCGACATGGTGCAAAGGCTTACGCAGCGGCCTTTCGCCATCAATCACATCCCGCAGACGCTCGATGCCGAAGCGTATCGCTACACGCTGCAAGCCCGTCCGGCGGTCATTTCATTCACGCTGGCCGACCCGGGCGATCTGGTGCGGCAAGCACACGACGCCGGCGCGCGGGTGATGGTGCAAGTGACGACGGTGGATCAGGCCTTGCAAGCCGCCGAGCGCGGCGCCGATGTGATCAGCGCGCAGGGCAGCGAGTCCGGAGGCTATTGCGGCGAGGTCAGTACGATGACTCTGGTGCCGCAAGTGGTCGATGCGGTGTCGCCAATTCCGGTCATCGCCTCGGGCGGTATCTTTGATGGCCGCGGCATTGCCGCAGCGCTCATGCTCGGCGCCGCCGGCGTCAATCTCGGCACCCGCTTTATCGCCTCGAAGGAGGCTCCGGCGCCGCAGGAATGGAAGCAGGCGATCGTCGACGCCAAGTCGGAGCACGCGATGAAGGCCGAGGTGCTCAACGACATCACGCCATTGCCGGGCACCGCCGGGTTCAAGACCGTGCTGCGCTCGCTGCCGACGGAGTTTTTGACGCAATGGAGCGGCAAACGTGACGAGGCGTGCCGCGAGCGCGATCGTCTGCGCGGCCAGATCGTCTCGACCACCCAGGCCGGGCGGCAGCACGAGTGCCTGTTGATGGCCGGTCAGACCGCGGGCGGCATCAAGGAGATCCTCTCGGTCAACGAGATCATGCACAAGCTCGTCACCGAGGCGGAAGCGGCGCTGACGCGGATGCGCTGGCGCGGCGAACACGCCCCGCCGCTGCGGACCAGATTGCCGTCCGAGGAGCGGGGCCCGCTCAATACCGGCGTCATGGAAGAAGTTCCGGAGCCAGACAGCCTCGGCGGGTGACGGGGCGCGGCTTTACGAGGCTGTCGTCCTCGCCATTCCGGGGCGCGGGCACTTGCCCGCGAACCCGGAATCCTTAGTCCCTGCGCCGCGGTTATGGATTCCGGACTCGCCACTTCGTGGCGATCCGGAATGACGGCAGCGCGTTGTGGCGAAGACAATGCCGATGCGACGCCGGAAACTTTTGAACCCCGCCTGAATTAGCATCCGATGTGATGCCGATCAGGGTTCCAATACACGAGGACACTGTCATGAGGATGGGCGAAATCGAAATTCATGACTATGCGCGGCAATTGCTTGACGCCTATGGCGACAAGGCCGTCGTTACGGCAGCGCAAAGGGCCTGCCGCTATGAGGAAAAGGGTCAGGCCGAGGACGCGCAAACGTGGCGCCACATCGAGTCGGTATTGAAGCTCATGCGCGGTCCGCACGTCAGCTGACGGCCTTATACATTGAGTGATTGCATACGCGCGTTCGCACGCTGGCGAGGTCGCACGTTTGAGTGAGGAAGATGGTAGCGGAGGACGGATTCGAACCGCCGACACACGGATTATGATTCCGCCCTTTGTCTCTTGAGCAAGCCGTTGATGTTGACGCACTTTCACCAACGGCGCGAATTTATCCCCGTCATTTAGCGGTTTCTTGTTGCCATAAGCGGTATCTCACGGCACTGTGTGGCACGTCGCAATATGCGGCGACGTTGACGGACAGTTGACGCGGGGGATTCCGACATGAGGGATAAGCCGAAGCATCCGGTGCGGCTGACGAACAAGTTCGTAGCCAAGCTCACCGGTACCGAAATGTGGTGGGACGACGATCCGAAGGCTACAGGCTTCGGCGTCAGATCGTATCCCGGCGGGGGCAAATCGTTCTTCATCGACTACCGCCTCGACGGCCGGCAGCGGCGCTACACCATCGGTCCGTTCCCGCGCTGGTCCACCGAAGCTGCACGCGAGGAAGCCAAGGCGCTACGCAAGCAGATCGACCGGGGGATTGATCCCGCCGGCGACAAGTGCGCGCGCCGGACGGCGCCTACCATTCAAGACCTGATCGACCGGTACGTCGAAGATCACTTGCCGACGAAAACTCTCGTCGGACTGCGCGCCAACGACGAGAAGAAGATGCTGGCTGAGGTCGGCGACAAACTTGGCCGGCATACCAAGGTCGCCGCCATACACGGCGGCGATATCGCCGACATGCACCGCCGGATCACCGAATCGGGACGACCGGTCCGCGCCAATAGAATCTTGGCCGTGGCCAGCAAGATGTTCTCACTGTCGCTGGTGCCGAAGGCCGGCGAGACGCTACCATGGCGCAATGCGACGCAAGGTAACCCGTGCAAGGGTATTCAAAAGAACCACGAAGAGGCTAAGGAACGGTTCTTCTCACAATCCGAACTGACAGCGATCAGCGACGCGCTGGCTAAGTATTCCGGCGGTGCCGCCGACTGCGTTCGCCTCATCATGCTGACCGGCGCCAGGCCTTCCGAGGCTATGAAGGCGCGTTGGGAAGAGTTCGATCGAGAACCCGGCTATTGGGTAAAGCCGTCCGCCCACGTTAAACAGCGCAAGACGCATAAGCTGCCGTTGTCTCCGGCGGCAATCGAACTGATCGATCGGCTGCGGAAGAAACGGAAGGGTCAGTGGGTGTTTCCCGGCGACAAGCCGGGAGCGCATCTAACGGTGCTGTGGCGCGTCTGGGACTTCGTTCGCAAGCGGACCGGTCTCGGCAATGACGCGCGCCTTTACGATTTAAGACACAGTTTCGCGTCTATCGGCGCCGGCGGCGGTCTAAGCCTTCCGATCATCGGCCGTTTGTTAGGCCACACGCAGCCGAGGACGACACAGCGTTACGCGCATTTGGCCGACGATCCGCTGCGTGAGGCAGCCGAGAAGATCACCACTGTGATCACCGGCGCCGGCAAGCCGAGTGCCGAGGTCCGGCAGATCCGTGGCCAGCGGTCATGAAATCCCGTCGGCCCACAGTAGCCGATTTAAGGAGGTTGCATCGGCTCTACGCTGCTGCTGGCAGCCGCGAAGAGTTGATCCGCTGGATCGACGACGCACTCAGGGAAGGGAGCCGGCGGCGCGGACCAAAGCCATACAAAAATCGCTTCACTATAGGAATGCTCGGGCACCTATTTGAAGCACAGGGAAAAGACCGCATTGAGATAATCAAGCAATTAGTTCGGGACGGGGTTATACCCGGTCGCGGCACTTTAGAGTCAAGGGTAGAGCGAGGTCGCCGCGACCTCAGGAAGATGGAGAAGGGTCTCGAACAAACTATGCGCCGCTTCGAAGATCAATTTCGCCGTCGCTACCCAGATTTATTTCGGGGCATGAAATAAATCGCTCGCGCGCGGCACGTCGCGTCCCTTATCAGCATTTAGCTGCACAAGGGAGAACGCGATGCCTTCCAAACAACAATCCAATGTTAAGCCGAGCATCCTTGACGGCTACCGATCGGAGGATCGGACGGCCTCGGACCTAGGTGTCTCGCTGCGCCTGTTGCGCAAATGGCGGCAACTGGGGGAGGGGCCGGCGTACGTCGAGGTCGCCCGCCGCTTTTATTACCGCGACGAACAGATCGCCGCGTGGCTGCGAAGCCGCGAGATCGAGCCAGTACGCGCCGCATGAACAGCAAGACGCCGTGGGTTTTCCCGAACCCACGGCGTCGAATTTCCCGGAAAGCCCCGTTCCAAAGGAATCAATCCGTGGCCACACCCGTACACCAAGCCGAATCCGTCGACAACCCACTACACATCGAGCGCGCCGTCACCGCAGATTTGCCGGACGGTCAAGCGTGTCCGCCTTACTACGACGGCGCCATCTGGCGCGTGGTGCGACGCACCGACGGCCGCACGATCTGGCGGCGAATCTTCCTCTCACCTTCTCTCGTCACCGTCTGGCGCACGGCGCCGGGAGATCAGACACGCGCGCCATAAAGGACAGGACAACGGATATGAGAAAATATAGCAGCGAACACTTCGTCAAAGTCGAGGACGTTAAGGACGGTCCGATCGAAGATCAGATCGCGGTCGTGAAAGACGGCAAATACGACAAGCCAAACGTTGTCTTCGAGAGTGGTGACGTTCTCTCGCTGAACGCAACCAACCGCAAGACGTTGGTTCGCGCCTATGGCAACGAGAGTGATCTGTGGATTGGCAAAATGATCCGCATGTTCCTCGGTATGATCGAATATCAAGGATCTGATCACGAAGCCGTTCTAATTGAGCCGATATCGCCGCCGCTGAAGGACGGTAAGGCCGACAAGGCCGACAAGGCCAACAAGGCCACGGATCAAAAAAAGCCGGCCGTCGACTTCGACGACGAGATCCCGTTCGTGCCATGAGGGGCAACGAACACCAAGATTGGGTACAGCGCGCCCGTACTGTACCCATCGAACGCGAGATCGAGCGCCGCGGTGTAAAGCTGCGGCGCGAAGGCCTCGAACGCGTCGGTGCATGTCCGAAGTGCGGTGGCGACGATCGGTTCGCTATCAATATCAAGAAGCAGGTCTTTAATTGTCGCGGCTGCGGCGCCGCCGGCGACGTAATAGAACTGGTCGAACACCTCGACGGCGTCGACTTCAATGCCGCATGCACTACGCTGGCCGGTCCGCTGCCGAAAGCTAATGGCAAAGCCAATGGTAAAGGCGCGACTGATAGAGCGAAGAAGGTCGTCGTCGCTACCTTCGAGTATCTGGATCAAAACGGCAGCGTCGCCTCCGCCGTCGATCGCGATCCCGATCACCCTGGCAAAGTGGCTGCCTAATGTCACCGGCGTCCCAGTGGTGCCGTACCGGCTGCCGCAAGTGCTAGAGGCGATCGCCACCGGTCAACCAGTTCTAATTGTCGAAGGCGAGGCGAAGGCCGATCTACTGTGGTCGTGGAACGTCGCCGCTACATGCTGCGCCGGCGGCGCCAAGAAGTGGAAGCCGGAACATAGTGCGTTCTTACACGGCGCCGATGTCGTCCTTCTTCCTGATAACGACGGCGTCGGTTGGGAACACGTCAACGTCGTCGGTTCTTCGCTATCCGGTATTGCCAAGCGGATTCGTGTCCTCGCCTTATCTGACGCCAAAGCCAAGGACGACGTTATTGACTGGGCGAAAGCCGGCGGCACGCGTGAACAGCTGGACGCTGTATTAGAGGCGGCGCCAGACTGGAAGCCGCTTTCCACTGAGGAGATCGACAAGCACGCCGCCGACGAGAGGGAAGACGCCGAGAAGCGCGAAGACGAGCTTTTGGCGGCGCTGGAAAAGTTGGAACCTGGCCTTGCCTATCGTCGCCAGCGCGACGAGGTCGCCAAGGAACTGCGCGTCGGTAAAACTGATATCGACGCCGAACTGAAGCGCCGTCGTGAAGCGGCGCCGCTGTATGGGCACTGGCACGTTGAACCGTGGCCCGATCCGGCCGACGGCGACGCGCTGATCAGAGACATTATCAAGAAGATCCTACGGCATGTCGTCTGTTCGTCCGACGACGCTTTGGTGATCGCGTTGTGGGTCGTGTTCTCGTGGGTTCACGAGGACGCGGCAGTTCATAGTCCGTTGCTACTGGTCACTTCCGCCGAACCAGAAAGCGGGAAGACGACGACGCTTTCTATCGTCTCCTATTTGACACCGCGGGCAATCGCGAGTGTCGAGATCAGCAAGGCGGCGCTCTATCGCGCAATCCAGTTGTGGAAGCCGTCCTTCGTTATCGACGAGTTCGACACCGTCCTGAGTTCCGTCGACGACGACAAGGCCGAGTTGCGTAGTGTGGTCAATAGCGGACACGTCCGCGGCCAGGGCGTCCTTCGTTGCGTCACCGACGATCACCGGCCTGAAATGTTCTCGACGTTCGCACCGAAGGCGATCGGCATGATCGGCAAGAAGCTTCCGCCGGCAACGCTTGGGCGCTGCATTGGCATAGAACTGCGCCGGCGTCTGGCAGACGAGACGATCGAGCGCTTCGCCCACCAGGACGACGCCGATCTAGGCAATCTCCGTTGCCGTCTGCGCCGGTGGGCAATGGACAATGCCGACGCCCTCAACGTCGAAGTGTCCATGCCGGACAACTTCGATAATCGCCGGGCGGACAACTGGCGCCTGTTGTTCTCGATCGCGGATCTGTGTTCTGGCGCAGAGGAGTGGGGCGACAAGGCGCGCGCTGCCGCCTTGAAGATCGAAGGGTCGTCCGACAGTAAGACGATCAACACCCGGGCGCTTACGGACGCCAAGTCGATCTTCTATCCGAAGGACGCCGACGATCGCCCACTGGAACCGCTGGAACGCATTAGCTCCTCTGATCTTGCCGCCCAGTTCGCCACCTACCTCGATAGCCCTTGGGCTGAGTGGAGGAACGGCAAGCCAATCACGCAGGCGCAACTGGCGCGGGTCCTGAAACCGTTCGGTATCACCCCGCAATCAATCCGGCTGCCAAGCGGCGCTGTAATACGCGGTTACTTGAGGACGCAGTTTGAGGACGCCTGGGAAAGGTACCGTTAGGGGCGTTTTTACCCGCTACAGTGCTACAAACCCGCGTGGCTGTGGGACAACTTGCGTTTTTTAGGTGCTACAGCGGGAAAAGGTGTAGCGGGTAAAAAAGTGCAAGAAACGCCGATGAAATGGGCATTTGTAGCGGTGTAGCAGGTAAAAAGGCGGGTAGAGGGGACAAAGAGAGGAGACGACGAAAATGATGACAGACAAGAGACGCTACGGGGTGATCGAGGTCCGGCGTCGCAATGCCGAAACCTACCACCTCATGATCGACGGGCAGATGTGGTCCGAGGTCGAGTGGTCGCACGATCGGCAAGCCTGGTGCGTTCAGGACGCCGCCGGCCACTGCCTCGCACACGTTGAACATATCGTGGGAGAGAACAGGGACGTGCAGACAGCTATCCGACTCGCCAAACGCATGATCGTCGACGGCTCAATGCCGACACCGGAAGGGGCACAAGAGAAGCTGCGGCTGGAACGTTCAGAGGCGCCATTTTTTATCGGCCCTAATACTCGCTTAATCAGGCCATAGCGGTTACCTATACCGCATACCCTATTGCGCTAAATATCTATGAGGTATAGCTTTATGGCGTTGAACGCAGTTCGCGTCAACGTTAGGTCAACGTCGGACGGCCAAATAATGCCTTTAGATACTGCAGCGGTACCGCCTCGATACGGTGTCGATTGTGCGCCAGCCGGTCGTCGAAACAAGCGCGTTGACGGACGAACCAAGACGGCGCGGCGCGTTAAACAGCTCGTCGCCGGCTATAGCAGGCGGCTGGGCGGCCTCGCCTGCGATCCCGTAGTTCACACCGACATTGTAAAGCTGGCCGAACACGAGGCGGTTGCCGAAGAGCTGCGCGGCTGCCTGTTAAGGCATGAGCCGATCGATCACGCCGTCCTTAATCAGCACGAACGCGCTGTGCGCCGGCTGCGTACTGCACTGGCTTTAGATCGGTTACCAGAACCGCCGCCGCCGCCGTCCCTAGACAGCTATCGACGCGCCAAGCATGGGGCTACGCCCTGACCGAAGCGCGCTACAGCCGCCTTGAGGAACTGAAAGCCGAAGCTGCCGCCGTGCTTGGTCTGTCGGTTGATGCCGATCGTGTAGTGATGCTTGCGGCATTGAAGCTTCAGCATCAAACGATGCTGGAAAACTTAGTCGCTGGCCGGAACACAGATGCCGACGCATTGCTTGCGATCACGCGGGCTATTTCCGAATTATTGCCGCCCCCTGTGCCACAAATCCCGGAAGTGAAGATCGAAATTGTAGATACGCTCGTTGGCATTTGCAGCAAGTGTGGCCACGAACATCGGCCCTATCAGCCGCCGGTTGAGGGCGGGATGCAAACTATGGATCCGTCTCCGCCACAACCCGAGGCGCCACCACGCCCTCCTGAACCCCCAACGAACGTCATTGAAATGCGGCCACGCTCAATCCATGACGGTGCGTGACGTAGCGCTCACGTCATATGACGTCCGCTTTTGATGTCCGCTTTGAGAGGTAAAGCGGACATCGAAATTTAAGAGCGTCACGTCCGCTTTTGACCCAATCTGGACATCGGTAGTCCAAGTTTGCTGTGATGCACAACACGGTTCCTTCCATGATGTGGTACGGTCCAGCCGGCGCAGGGCACTGCCCGCCGAAAAAATGTCAGCCGAATTATCGCGTGTCCGGCGGAGGAGGAGGAGCAATGGCTCCAACTGCCGCGGGATCGCCTTGGCGCTTTTCGCCAAGATGCAATAGCGGCACCAGCACGAAAGCAAATGCCGTAAACGCTGCAGACAACACGACAAGCGGCGAGAGATTGCGATGAAAGACATCCGTAAAGAGATAGGAGCCGAGATTGTCGGCCAGCGCGGTTGCAAGATTGATGATCGACATCAAAACTGCGAAGGCAAATCCTTCTGCGCGACGCGGGCAATAATCGGCGGCGAGTGTTAGCGTGGCCACAGTAGCAATCATTGCCGCAAGACCGGAGGAAAAGCTAATAACTGCCGCCGTTGCCTCATTCCAGAAAAACAAGAATCCCAAGCTGGCCAATGTCCCGATCGCAATGCTCAAGTTCAGCAACTTTTTGAGAGTCAATTTTTTCAAGTACCACCGATGCAAGAAAGCACCGGCGACCCAACCGGCCCCGGCGAGTGATCCCAAAAAACCGATATAGGCTTGTGAGAATTTCAGATCATCAGTCATGATGAAGTAGAGGGGCGTGCTCAATCCCGGACTAAAATAATAGAGAAATATAAAAGCCGCGATGATCCATAGGTGGCGTCGCCGAAACGTGCTCGACAGTCCTTCGAACGTATGTTTCATGCCCTGAATATTCATTCGAGCTTTTTTCTCGGGGATGAGAAACACAGTCCCAAAGATCACAAGCAAGGGAGCGCAGCTGACCAAGGCCGCCGCGCTATGCAAGGCGCTCGTTGGCGCAAGGTTCTGGACGAGCTGACCACCAACGATCGCGGCTGTCATCGCCGCAACGTTGTACCAGAGCCACTGCTGGTTGATGAACGTCCCACTCTCTTTGAGACGCTGACCATTTTCGACCAACACTGCTCCACACAAAGTACTCGAGATGGCCATCGCATAGGCGGTGAGCATCAGCGCGAAGACCAGCCGGTCCGGCACGGTGAGCTGGGTCACCAAGAGAAAGCCGCAGGTGGCGGCGGCATTGGCGATAAGAAGATAGCTTTTACGACGATAGCCGAAGAGCGGAATGAAATCGGACACAAGTCCGTAAAGCGGCTTTATGATCCATGGAAGATTAAAGAGCGTCAGATAGGCGGTGATTTGCAGCGGTGTCCAACCCTGCACTTGTTTTAGATAGTAGTTGAGCGGCTGCGAGATTAATCCGCCGATCTGGCCGAGACCCTCCACGACGTAGACGAGAGCAAAAAACCACAGCAGATGAGTCATTGATCCACGTTCGCTCAAGCGTGTGGGGATCTCAACAGCAGGAGCGCGATCAGTCATCGGCGGGGTTGGTGTTTAGGTTGAAAGGGAAAGTCAGGGTAACAGTGTTGGCGTTCTCATTCCTCGATCATTACTGAAGCGGTCTAGCCTCAGGCAGCACTACGGCAGGCGGGGATTGCGCAAGCGGCATGGAGGACGACGGGCTGACTTGAAAATACTTGTACATGCCAAGTGCGCAGAACAGCAACACCACGCCCGCTGTGATGTATTCTGGTCTAATCATCAACCCGTTCACAGCCAGGCCGGACCAGTTTCTGACTGTGATTGACCTCTTGCGATCAGAGCTCGAAGGACGCAGACGCCAAGCTCTGTGGTACTCCCAACCAAAATAGGCGAGCGCGACGGATCCGATTGCCAGGCAAAGGGCCGAAAGAGACAGTAATCCGGCGCGATGCATGGCTGCGCCGGAAGCCCAGCCGAGGGCAAAAACGAGTGCTGCAAGCATCAGTCGACTTCGGCTGCCCAGGAGCATGCCACCGATTTTGCCGCAGAGCCAATTCACCTATCAAGTGATTGCTTACTGTGCGCTTGTTTTGTGACTTGCTGCTCGGAATGAATAGCCAAGCACTTGCTGTGATTTGAGGCATTCGCCGTCAGGGTTCAGTCGGGATCCGCGGCAGATGGAGCGGGTTGTTCAATTGAAATTGGGTCAGATGCCGGAAAGGTGTTCTTGAGAGCGTCGTCGAGCGCCTCTTCTTGGTGCTGCCGCGCGCGCTCGGCTGCAATGCGATCTCTTTGACCCGGTTTACGTTTTGGATCAGCACTCATTTCCATTTGTCCAACTGCACGTCACCTAACCGATATAGGACTTCACGGTGTACGCATGTAAGAGGGTGTGCCCCCAGCCAAGAAGTCCTCACGTGGCGGTGAGAAGACGTCGACGACCTCTGTGTCTTCAGGGAAGAAACCTTCGTGCTCGATGTCACCGGGAATAACTGCTACATCGCCTGCGCTCATCGAGCGCTGCTCGTTCCCGATCCGAAAGTCCATCCGCCCCTTAAGCATCCAGACAATCTGCTCGTGAGGGTGCCTATGCGGAGCGGCACGTGCGCCCGCCTTGATCTTCCACCACACGATCATTCCCTGCTCGCCTGCAAGGACGCGACGTTCAATTTTATCATTGATGTGCTCCGACGGAAGTCCCGCAAGCACGCCAAACCCAGAAATCACAGGCATCACATGTCTCCATTGTCGCGCGCACATTTATAGCACCTGATAGAGTGGAAAGACGCCAACAAATACCGAGAAAGCATGTGGCCGTGCCCGGTTGAAGTCGACATCAGGTGCACAGCTGAAATTGCACTGACGTGCTGGACCGAGTCCGAAAAACCGAAGCGACGATGGGACCTCTCACCGGTTTTCGCATAGTCGAGTTCGCGGGTATCGGGCCCGCGCCGATGGCGGCTATGCTGTTCGCCGACCAAGGCGCGAGCATTATCCGATTGGATCGACTGACTCCGAGCGGCCTCGGCATAGATAAGCCGGCGCGTTTTGATTTGATCGCGCGCTCTCGTCCTTGAAAGGCTGTTTAAGACGCGCACCAGGGGCGAATGGTGCTCGCTGCTCGAAGGAACCGACGCCTGCTTCGCGCCTCCGCGATACCTATATCCAGCTTAGGTACCGTGCCCTCGAGCTTCCGGCGGACCTCTGCGAACGACAGTTCTGATGAGATCCTGATATGCTCCACTGTAATCGTCTGTGACGTGATGGAGGCTTGTGTAGTGGCTTGGGTCATGTCGCGCTCCCACGGCTCCTTGCCGGTACCGGACCAGATCGTCATCAAACGGAAACGTCTGGAGCGACCGAAGGTCACTGCAGTTGTTGATGCAGAAATTCGTTCGTCCGCCTGTTGGCGAGCGCTGCTGCCGCGGCATTGTAGTGCGTCCCATTATGTCGAGCGAAGGCGTGATGCTGACCCGGATAGCTGTAAACGGTCGCGTTCGCTTTTGCTGCCAGGGCCGCTTTGATCTCAGCTTGCGCCGCCTTCGAGATGAATTCGTCCTCCTCGGCCAGGTGCATGAGCATCGGGGCCGCCAGCCCGCCAACCTCGCCGAGGTATTTTTCCGTCTCACCGCCATGATAAGCAACGGCGGCATCGACTTCGTAGCGGGCGGCCGTAAGAAATACCATTAGGCCGCCAAGGCAATATCCGAGCAGGGCAACCTTTCCAGTCGGCTCCGGTCTTGGCCGCCCCCGTTCTTATTTGCGGCGCGACCCTCAAAATTGATTCGATCCTTAATTTTGCGCTCGAAAACGGCCCCCAGCCCTTCAAGTCCCATTGACATGGATCAAAACAACCGCCGAAGGAGCGGCCTATGGTTTATGCGATAGGCAAGCCCTTGCGAAGCAGACGACTATGCAGAAAGTGATGTTGATTGGTGCAACTGTGATCGGAGCAGTGCTGCTTGCAACTACTCCGATCAAGTGGTCTGGACTTCCGGACATCTCAAACATTTTGATTATTGACCAAGCGCAAGCGCGCGTTGGTCATCCAGGCAGTGCAGTTAGTGTTGCAGGAGTCAATCGGCGCCATCGGCGTGCGGCACGGCGCTGCGCGCACGGCGTCACCTGCTAGTGGGCCGAAAGAACGCCCGGTTGCCGGTCTTGCGCTAATTCATCATCTCGCGCGATAGAGGCCGCCTCAATTGGCGGCCTCTCTAATTTAAGGAGGGATGTCTGCTTCTGGCCCAAAGCAGACATCCCGATCGCGTGGGCGAATGTCCGCTTCTCTAATCGGCCGTTTGGGGTCAAGCACTTTCAGACTATCCGCCGCTGCAGTGTCGATGTCACTCACGGGCTCGTGCTTCTCTTCGGAATCGGCACCAAGGCCTTCCATCATGGGATTCGAAGACGAGGAGGAGCAATCTTTCGGGCGACCTTGCCGATAGGCT
>Ga0187804_10000021_pt1 | contig 32926 bp, 29 predicted proteins | sample NC_wetland_sal_i_3_FD_132961 | JGI IMG/M metagenome (GOLD analysis project Ga0187804, IMG submission 132961) | Wetland sediment microbial communities from Neuse River Estuary, North Carolina, USA - Control_4 | ecosystem: Environmental > Aquatic > Freshwater > Wetlands > Sediment | place: USA...
AACTTCGACCTTTACCAATTCCACCGGCTATTCTGATCCGAATTTGCGTGTGACCGCGCGAGAAATGGCGGAATTGGCCCGCCATATCATTCATACCTATCCGGACTTCTACCCGTATTTCAGTCAGCGTGATTTCACCTGGAACAATATTCATCAGCAGAACCGCAATCCGTTGCTCGGCATGGGTATCGGTGCCGATGGCCTCAAGACCGGCGAGACCTCGGAGGCTGGATTCAATTTGGTCGGTTCAGCCGTGCAGGACAATTTCCGGCTGATTGTCGTCGTCACGGGCGCAAAATCGGACAAAGAACGCGCCGATGAGGCCAAGAAATTATTGGAATTCGGCTTCCACGACTTTCAAGCGCGAGTTTTGTTTGCCGAAGGGCAGACGGTAGGCGACGCCAAAGTGTTTGGTGGCGACAAAAGCTATGTGCCGCTCATCGCGCCCGGCATCATACGGGTGATGGTGCCGCGGAATAACAGCCAGCGTTTGCTGGCCCGGATCGTCTATACGGGCCCGGTCCCCGCACCGATCACGAAGGGACAACTGATCGGCAAACTCAAGGTGTGGCGAGGCGAAAACCTCGCTCTCGAACTGCCGCTGCAGGCGGCGGATGATGTCGGCCGGGGTAGCATGTCGCAACGGGCGATGGATGGCGCCACCGAGCTCATGATCGGAGTATTGCGCGCCGGCGTGAGTAAGCTCTGAACCTGGTCGGTGCGTGCGCGTTGCCGCCGCGGTGACTATATTGCTGGCGGAAGCCGGCGCCCGCCTTCGCTTGTCGTTGTAGAAAAATCAAGTAACTCACTGATCTTAAAAGGTATAGACCTGTTGTAATTATACAGAAATGCGCTGAGATTTCTGGCATGCGAGGCAAATTCATCACCTTTGAGGGCGGCGAAGGGACGGGCAAGTCCACTCAGGCGGCGATGCTGTCGCTGCGTCTGGAGTCCTATGGACTTGCCGTTCGGTTGACCCGAGAACCCGGCGGCTCGCCGGGGGCGGAGATCATTCGCCACGTGCTGCTGACGGGCGCGGCAAAGCCGCTCGGCGCCGACGTCGAAGCCATGCTGTTCGCGGCCGCGCGTGACGATCACGTGCAGTGCACGATCCTGCCGGCGCTGCGATCCGGTAAATGGGTCGTTTGCGACCGATTTGCGGATTCGACGCGCGTCTACCAAGGCATTCTCGGTCAGGTCGATCAGAAACTGATCAACGTGCTTGAACGCGTCTCGGTGGGAGAGCTTTCTCCCGACCTGACGGTGCTACTCGACCTACCGGTTCAAGCCGGCCTGGAGCGAGCAAAGCTGCGCCGCGGCAACGCCCAGGCGGACCGCTTTGAAGGGGAGGGCGCCGAATTCCACGAAAGGCTGCGTGACGCCTATCTGGCCGTTGCGGCGCGCGAACCTGATCGCTGTGTGGTGATCGACGCTAGCGCCTCCAAGGAGGTCGTGGCTAACGCAATTTGGCAAGCGGTGGAATCTCGGCTGCAGCCGCCGGCGGTTCGGCGTCTTGACGAACCCGCAACCGCGAAGGCCTAGCTGGGCAGAATACCATGTCCCAGCAGGACGACGACGATACCGACGAGGCCCTGCACCCGCGCGAGACCGCGGTGCTGTTCGGTCACGCCGCGGCCGAAGTGGCGTTGCTGGCCGCCTATCGCGCGGGTCGTATGCCGCACGGCATCCTCATTACCGGGCCGAAAGGAATCGGCAAGGCCACGCTCGCTTATCGCATTGCGCGCTTCATTCTCAGCCATCCCGATCCCAGCGCGACGGACGTGCAAGTCGCGGTCTCGCTCGAGGTCGATCCCGCAAGTCCGGTGGCCCGGCGCATTGTCGCACAGGCGCAGCCGGATCTTCTCGTTATCGAACGGACCGTCAACGAGCGGGGTGTGTTGCGCAATCAGATCGCGGTGGACGATATCCGCCGCACGGTGCCGTTCTTCGGCTCGACGGCCGGCGAGGGAGGTTGGCGGATTGCGATTATCGATGCGGTCGATGATCTCAACCGCTCGGGCGCCAATGCGCTTTTGAAGGCGCTCGAGGAACCGCCCCAGCGTGGACTGCTCCTGCTCATTGCTCATTCCACTGCGCGCGTGCCCCCAACGCTGCGGTCGCGTTGTCGCATCATCTCACTTCGCCCGTTGGTGCGGGAGGACGTCGCCGCCGCCCTTGCCACAGCGGCGGGAGTTGAGCCCGACGATCCCGAAATTGCAGCTGCTGCTGCCGGCTCCGATGGCTCAGTTGCTCGCGCGCTGACTTTGCTCGACGAGGACGCTTTGCTCCTTCGCCAACAGGCGCTCGATCTCCTGGCGCGCCTGCCGGCAGTCGATCCCACCGACTTGCACGCGCTCGGCGATGCATTAGCCGGAACCGATCCGCAACCGCTGGCGGCGTTTCTCGACACCGTCAATGGCTGGCTCTCGCAGCGGCTTCACGGCGGCCGCGGTGACTTGGCGCACCTTAACCGCCTCGCCGAGGCCTCTGAGCACATCAATGCCGCAGCGCGCGATGTCGAGACCTATAATCTCGAGCGGAAGCCCTTGGTCTTCAATGTTTTCGGCCTGCTTGCCGAGGCCACGCGCGGTTGATAACCAACCCTCATGACTAAGCAGCCGGCTGGCAATCCGTATTACATCACCACTGCGATCGCCTATCCGAACGGTGCGCCGCATATCGGGCATGCCTACGAGGCAATCGCCACCGACGCTATCGCGCGATTCATGCGGCTCGACGGCCGCGACGTCTTCTTTCTCACCGGTACTGACGAGCATGGCATCAAGATGCTGCAGACTGCGGCCAAGGAAAATTTGACACCGCGTCAATTGGTTGAGCGCAACGTGCCGCGCTTTCAGGCCATGGTGAAGAAGTTCAACTGCTCGAACGATGAATTCATTCGCACCACGGAGGCGCGCCATTACCGCTCCTCGGAAGCGATCTGGGAGCGGATGGAAGCCGCCAGCGACATTTATCTCGATAAATATTCGGGCTGGTATTCCGTGCGCGACGAGGCCTATTACGCCGAGAGCGAGACCCGGCTCGACGATAAAGGCCAGCGGCTTGGCCCACATGGCACGCCGGTCGAATGGGTGGAAGAGGAGAGTTACTTTTTCAGGCTTTCCAAATACGCAGACAAGCTGCTCGATCTGTACCGCCGCGTTCCGGACTTCGTGCTGCCCCGGGAGCGGCTAAACGAGGTCGCGAGCTTCGTCCGCGGTGGGCTACAGGACCTCTCGCTGTCGCGAACCACATTCGACTGGGGCATAAAAGTTCCGGGCAATCCGAAGCACATCATGTATGTGTGGGTCGACGCGCTGACGAATTACATCACCGCCGTCGGTTTTCCCGATACCGCAAGCGAAAAATTTAAGAAATACTGGCCGGCCGATCTGCACGTGATCGGCAAGGATATCGTGCGCTTTCACGCCGTGTACTGGCCGGCTTTTCTGATGTCGGCGGGTATTGAGGTGCCGCGCCGCATCTTTTCGCACGGTTTTCTATTCAACCGCGGCGAGAAAATGTCGAAGTCGGTCGGCAATGTCATCGATCCTTTTGCGCTGGCCGACGCCTACGGTGTCGACTCGTTGCGCTATTTCCTATTGCGTGAAGTGCCGTTCGGGCAGGACGGCAATTACAGCCACGAGGCGATCGTAGCGCGCATCAACGCCGATCTCGCCAATGATCTCGGCAATCTGGCGCAGCGCTCACTGACGATGGTGGCGCGCGCCCTCGGCGGCGTGCTGCCGAAGCCGGGTGTGTTCCAAGCCAGCGACCAAACGCTGCTTGCTGCCGCCGATGCCTTAATTGACAAGGCACGCGACGCGATGACGACGCAGCAATTACACCAAGTGCTCAATGCCATTTGGGCGATCGTGGCGGAGGCGAACCGCTATTTTGCCGGCGAAGCGCCCTGGGCGCTCGCCAAGACCGATCCACAGCGCCAGGGCACGGTGCTTTATGTGACCGCGGAAGTGCTGCGACAGGTGTCGATATTGATACAGCCGTTCATGCCGGCCTCGGCCGGGAAATTGCTTGATCTTCTGGCAGTTCCGGAAGCCGAGCGGTGTTTCGCTGACCTTGGCGGAAAGCACCGCATTGCTATTGGCGCAAAGCTTCCAGCGCCGACTGCAGTTTTTCCGCGCTATGTCGAGCCCGCAGGCGAAGCGGCGCAATAGAACGCAAATGCTGATCGACAGCCATTGCCATCTCGATTTTCCCGACTTCGCCAACGAGCTCGATGCGGTGGTGGCACGCGCCCGCGCCGCCGGAGTCGACCGCATTGTCACCATCTCGACGCGCGTGCGGCGCCAAGCTGCATTGCTCACGATAGCGGAGCGCTTTCCCGACGTTTATTGCTCCATCGGCACGCATCCGCATTGCGCGCATGAAGAAGCGGACATCGGCCTGGCCGAGCTCGTAGCGTGCAGCCGCGCTGAAAAAGTCGTGGCGATCGGCGAAGCCGGCCTTGATTACCATTATAACAATTCGCCGCGCGCGGCGCAGGAGCGGGGGTTTCGCACGCATATCGGCGCGGCGCGAGAAACCGGCCTTCCTCTTGTCATCCATTCGCGTGAAGCCGACGAAGATACTGCGCGCATTCTGGAAGAAGAAACAGGGAAGGGCGCGTTTGCCGCCGTGCTCCATTGTTTTACCGGCGGACGCGAGCTCGCGCGTCGCGCGGTGGCGCTTGGCCACTTTATTTCTTTTACCGGCATCTTGACCTTCAAGAATTCTGAACATCTGCGGGCGATCGCGGCCAAGCTGCCGGCGGATCGCATTCTGGTCGAGACCGATGCGCCCTATCTGGCGCCCGGGAAATATCGCGGCAAGCGAAACGAACCGGCCTTTGTGGTCGAGACTGCAAAAGTACTGGCCGAGGTCCGCGGCGTTTCACTTGATACGATCGCCAAGCAGAGCACGGCCAACTTCTATCGCCTGTTCGCCAAAGTGCCATCTCCGGCGCTCGTGCAGTCGGCAGCCACCCAGCAAGCGCCGGCGGCACCTCGATGATACTGGATTTCACAATTCTTGGCTGTGGTTTTTCAGGTGGTGTACCGCGGCCGGCCTTGGGCTGGGGCCAATGCGATCCGAACAACCCTAAAAACCGGCGACGACGGACATCGCTGTTGGTCGAGCGGCGCGCGACCGACGGCGTCACCCGCGTTCTCGTCGACACCTCGCCCGATTTGCGCGAGCAGCTGCTCGATGCCGACGTCGATTGGCTCGATGGCGTGTTCTATACGCACGAACACGCCGACCACACCCACGGCATCGACGATCTGCGCTCGCTGTTCATCAAGCGCCACCAACGCGTGGACGTTTACCTTGACGAGAGCACCGCTGCGATGATGCGCAGCAGGTTCGCCTATTGCTTCCAGTCGCCTCCAGGAAGCGGCTATCCGCCGATCGTGACCGAGCACCACCTGACCGCCGGAGTGCCAGTGACCGTGACCGGGAAGGGCGGACCGGTCACGGTGCTGCCTTTCTTGCAGGAGCATGGCGACATTAATTCGCTGGGATTTCGGTTCGCAGGGCTCGCTTATTCCTGCGACCTCAGCGGCATCCCATCATCGAGCCTCGATGCGCTAAGCGCACTCGACGTCTGGATCGTCGACGCCCTTCGCTACACCCCGCATCCAAGCCATTTTTCCGTCAGTGACGCGCTGCGCTGGATCGAGCGCATCAAACCGCGGCGCGCGGTCCTTACCAATCTCCACGCCGATCTCGATTACGACGTGCTCCGCGGCAAGCTGCCGGCGCGTGTGACACCTGCTTTCGACGGCATGAGGCTAACGGTCGCGGAAGCCTCATAAACCAGCCCTAATCGAGAATGTTCCATAATATCTCTTATGCGAATTAGATATTCGCGTGCGGACTTCACAAGGCCGTATAACGCCCTGCTCGCAATCACCAAATCCCGGGAACCAACCTCCAGCGCACACGGTGCGCATAGTCGGCATAGCCGTCCAATCGGGTCCGCAGCACGCGATCCTCGTTGATCACGCGATAAAAAAGGAATGGGGAACTGACCACCACGAGAAATGCGGCGGCGAGCCATGAACCGAGCGCGACGCCGCTGGCCGCCAAGATCAAGATCCCGGCGCTGTAGCCTGGATGTCGGACGAAAGCATATGGCCCGCTCGTGATCACGTGTTGTCCTCGGTCAGACTGGATACGTACGACCGAAGAGAAGAAGCGATTGACCAGCATAGCCCAGAACACCAGTCCATAGGCCGCAACGATGATGAACAGCCCGAGCGCTTGCAGCCACAACGGTACGCTGTCGCTCCAATGCAAGCGGCCGCGATCAACCCCGGCCATGATCCAATGCGTCAGCAGGACAACGTTCAATAGGCGCAGCCCGAGCGGAGTCGGTCTGCCGCCAGGCCGCATACGTTCTTGGAGAAGCCCGCGATCAAGCAGCGCGAAAGCGGCGACAAAAACAGCGGCGAGGATTGCCCAATAAAGCCAAAAGGTCGGAATGGCGAGGCTGCCGGCCGAACCGAACAGGGCGGCCGCCGCGGCAATCAGCAGGACAATGGCGCGAAGATAGGCTGAAACGGGCATGGCGGCGCTCGCGGGGATTTTTCAACTCTGATAGCGTCCGCGCACCTTTCGATCGATAGCGTGATCGCGAGGACTGTATCAGGAATTTCAGCGATGGACCCTTCACGCGACATCGGGCGCCTTCTCGAGATCATGGCGGCGCTACGCAACCCGGAAACCGGCTGTCCTTGGGATTTGGCGCAGAATTTTTCGACCATCGCGCCCTACACCCTGGAAGAAGCCTATGAGGTCGCCGACGCGATTGCACGCGACGATCTCGCTGATCTCAAGGACGAGCTTGGCGACCTTTTGCTTCAGGTCGTTTTCCACGCCCGTATGGCGGAAGAACAGGGCGCCTTCGATTTTGGCGACGTGGTGCAAGCGATCACCGAGAAGCTCATCCGCCGACACCCTCACGTTTTTGCCGACGAAACGTCGCGGACCCCGCGCGCTGTCGAAGGGCTATGGGAACGTATTAAAGCGGAGGAAAAGGCCGCGAACAAAACCGGCCAGACCGGTGCGCTCGCTGGGATCCCGGTCGCGCTCCCTGCTCTATCCCGCGCCCTCAAACTGCAGGTGAAAGCAAGCAAAGTTGGATTTGACTGGAACGATCCCCGCGCGGTGTTGCAGAAAATTCGCGAGGAAACCGATGAGATCGAAGCCGAGCTCGATCGCGCCGAAATGAACAAGGCCGCCACCGGGGGCGAGGTTGGCGATCTGTTGTTTGTCGTGGTTAACCTCGCGCGTCATCTCGATGCGGACCCCGAAGCGGTGCTGCGGCGGACCAATCTAAAATTCGAACGGCGTTTTGCGGCGATAGAACGTTCACTCGCGGCCCGCGGTAAAGCCCCGCAAGAGGCAAGCTTGGCCGAAATGGACGCGCTTTGGAATGAAGCGAAGGCGGCCGAATAAGTCTCCGATTAATGCCCATGCGTGACCGCTGGCGGGATAGAGAACCTGGCCCTGAGCCTTGCCGCCTTGTCGGGATCGGCACGAACGGTCATCGTAATCACGCCGTTTTCATCGATCGACTTGTTGAGGACTTCGGTATGGCGGTGAAGCCAGCTAATGCCTGCCCCGTCGGCCGGATCGAGCCGAAGTTCGATGACCTCGCGGTTAGCGGCAAGCCGCGTCTCGATGAGCTCCGCCAGATCCTCAAGCCCCTCCCCCGTGGTTGCCGAAACCAATACCGGCCGATCGGCCGGCGCACGCCGTTCGACAATGTTTGCGAGACGTTCGCGGGCTGCGGGGTCGAGCCGGTCGATTTTATTCCACACCTCGAGCAGTGCACGCCGGTCATTGGCCTCCTTACGCGGCTCGATGCCGAGCTCGTGCAGGATTTTCTCGACGTCGCGCAATTGCGCTTCGGCGTCCTCATGAGAAACGTCACGCACGTGCAGAATCACGTCCGCCTCGATGACCTCCTCGAGGGTGGCACGGAACGCGGCGATCAACATAGTCGGTAAATCGGAGATAAAACCGACCGTGTCGGACAGGATGATGCGCGCGCCATGCGGCAGCGCGACTGCGCGCAGCGTCGGGTCGAGCGTCGCAAATAGCATATCCGCAGACAAAACGCTCGCCCGCGTCATGCGATTGAACAAGGTCGATTTGCCCGCATTGGTATAGCCGACCAATGCAACAATCGGATAAGGCACGCGCCTTCGACTGACCCGATGCAGCGCGCGGGTGCGCTTCACCGTCGCGAGCTCGCTTTCGATCTTGGCAAGCCGCTCGTCGATCATGCGGCGGTCGGCTTCGAGCTGGGTTTCGCCAGGCCCGCCGACGAAACCAAAACCGCCGCGCTGGCGCTCGAGGTGGGTCCAGGAACGAACCAACCTGCTTTTTTGGTAAGTTAAATGCGCATGCTCGACCTGCAGCGCGCCTTCACGGGTGCGGGCGCGTCGGCCGAAAATCTCCAGGATCAAGCCGGTGCGATCCAGGACTTTCGCATTCCACGATTTTTCCAGATTGCGCTGCTGCACCGGCGACAGCGCGCAATCCATTACCACGATGCCGGCGTCGAAGCTTTTGACGAGACCGGAAATCTCCTCGACCTTGCCCTTGCCGAGAAAAGTTGCCGGCCGCAGCGCATTGAGCGTGACGATGCCGGATTGTTCGACGTCGAGATCGATGGCGCGGGCAAGCCCGATCGCTTCATCGAGCTTTGCAGCCGGCTTTCGCTCGCCCGCGATCATCGCGGTTCGGCGCAGGATTGGCTCGATGACCAACGCCCGGCCGGTGCTTGCACCTTCTCCGCGCCTGTCCGTCGCCGCTGGAGCGGACCGTTGCGGCGCCGACAGGCGCGTGTCGCGGCGGTGCGGCTCCAATCGAATCTATTCCCCGGAAGGCGCTTCCTCGGCGCCTTCGAACAGCTGTACCGGGTGGCCCGGCATAATGGTTGAGATGGCGTGCTTATAAACTAGCTGCGAATGCCCGTCGCGACGCAACAGCACGCAGAAATTATCAAACCACGTGACGACGCCCTGGAGTTTCACGCCATTCACCAAGAAAATGGTGAGTGGGATTTTGTTTTTGCGGACGTGATTGAGAAAAGTGTCTTGAAGATTTTGTGCGCGGTCGGCTGCCATGGCCGTTGTCCCGTTCTTTGTGCCGCGAGCCCCTGCCCCACGGTATTTTCTTGGCCTTCTACAAACGTTTTTTGCCTCTGCTTTCGTCCCGCAGAACCGGGCCAAACTGCTGGCCGGCATGACTATTAGAGGGCGCGGCGGGCAGCGATGCAAGCCCAAGTTCAAGGCGGCCTTTAGCTTTATCCGGCCTCGGCATAACGGTGGTAGGCGCGCCTAAGCGCGATTGCCACCGGACCGGGCTTGCCGTCGCCGATTGTCCGGTCGTCTACCCGTACGACCGGCAGCACAATCTGGCTTGCCGACGTAATAAAAGCCTCGCGCGCGCCGTAGGCCTCCTCCAGCGTAAACGCTCGCTCCTCGACGGTCAGGCCCTGCGCCTTTATGGCATCGAATAAAACAGTACGGGTGATGCCTCGCAAAATCGCGTTGTCCGCGTGCCGGGTGATCAACGATCCGGTCGACGTTACGATCCAGACATTGGCCGAAGAAGCCTCCGTCACCATGCCATGCGCATTGACGAACCAAGCGTCACGCGCGCCCTGCTCCAGCGCCCCTTGTCGCGCCAGCACGTTAGGCAATAGTCCAATCGTCTTGATGTCCACGCGGCCCCAGCGATTATCCGGCACCGTCACCACGGCTATTCCTTGTTCAGCGAGAGCCTCGTTGCGAGCTTTGTTGAGTGCGCGTGCCGTGACCACCACGCTCGGCCGCACCTGTCGCGATGGAAAAGCGTGATCGCGGCGTGCGACGCCTCGCGTGATCTGTAGATAGACAATCCCGTAGTCGACGCGATTGCGAGCGACCACTTCGCGCATGATGACGCCAAGCGCGCGCACAGACACCGGCATGCGAATGCGCAATTCGCCAAGCGAGCGTTTAAGCCGTTCAAGATGTCGCCGCTCGTCGATGAGGCGGCCACCCCTCACCTCGCATACTTCATACACGCCATCACCGAACTGATAGCCGCGATCCTCGACGTGAACTTTGGCGTCTTGAAACGGCAGATAACGGCCATTGACGTAAGCGATGCGGGACATGGGAGGTCAGATGTCGGAGATCAGAGGTCAGAAGTCAAAAGTCAAATATCAGAACCGGCTATATTCAGACATCTGATCTCTGACATCCAACATCTGATATCAATCAATCCCGAGCGCTTTCAGCTTGCGATGGAGCGCAGAGCGCTCCATTCCGACGAATTCGGCGGTGCGTGAAATATTGCCGCCGAAACGGTTGATCTGAGCCAATAGATATTCGCGCTCGAACACTTCGCGTGCCTCGCGCAAGGCGAGGCTCATCAGATGTTCGCCGCCATTGCCGTTTGGCATATTCGGAATCATCGAGCCGACATCCTGCGGCAGCATCGACGCGGTGATCACGGCTTGGGGCTCGCCGCCGGCAAGAATCATCAACCGTTCCACATTGTTGCGGAGCTGGCGCACATTTCCGGGCCAATCGTGCGACTGCAATACCGCCAGCGCATCGGCCCCGACGGTGCGCTTAGGCAGGCCGGTAGTCTGCGAAATCTGGGTCATGAAAAATTCAACGAGCCCGGGAATATCCTCCCGCCGTTCGGCCAATCCCGGTACGCGAATGGGGACGACCGAGAGGCGGTGATAGAGATCTTCTCGGAATTTGCCGGAGCCGATGTCCGCCTCGATGTTGCGACTGGTCGACGACACGATCCGCACATCCACTGTGACTTTCGTGCTGCCGCCGACCCGCTGGAAAGTTTGATCGACCAGGACACGCAAGATTTTATTCTGCGTTTCGCGTGGCATGTCGGCAATTTCATCGATGAACAAAGTGCCGCCATGCGCTTCCTCAAGCGCTCCGACTTTACGACTCATCGTGCCGTTGCCGCCCTCAATCCCGAATAACTCGGTTTCCATATGCTCGGGCGTAATCGCGGCAGCGTTGATCACCACGAAGGGTGCGTTGGCGCGCGCCGAATGAGCGTGAATAGTTCGCGCCGCAAGCTCTTTGCCGCTGCCGGACGGGCCGACAATGAGAACACGGCTATTCGTCGGCGCCACCTTCTCGATTGTCTGGCGTAATTGATTGACCGTCGGCGAATGTCCAACCAGTGTGGCGGCCAGAGGGGCGAATTGCTGGAGCTGCCGCACCTCGCGCTTAAGCCGCGAATTCTCGAGCGCGCGTTCGGCGACCAGTAACAGCCGATCGGCCTTGAACGGCTTTTCGATGAAATCATAGGCGCCGCGCTTGATCGCGGACACTGCGGTTTCGATATTACCATGGCCCGAAATCATGACGATCGGCAGTTCGGAATGCTGCTGCTTGAGGCTGTCGAGCAGCTGCAAACCATCAAGCCGGCTGCCTTGAAGCCAAATATCGAGAAAAACGAGATTGGGCCGGCGCGCAACCACGGCGGCAAGCGCCTCGTCGCTGTCGCGGGCCGTGCGGGTGCCATGGCCCTCGTCCTGCAGAATGCCCGCGACCAGCTCACGGATATCCGCCTCATCGTCGACGATCAGGATATCGGATGCCATGCTGTGACCGTCGCCCTATTGCCTTTGCATTATTCCGCCGCGGCGCGCGCTTCGAGCGGCGGCTGTTCGGAAGTTATTTCGGAGACGCGCTCGGCAGTAAATCGCAGTTGCATCCACGCGCCGCGGGTGCCTGCGATCTTCTCCGTCGCGTCGCGCAGTTCGAGACGTCCGCCATGCTCCTCCAAAATGCGACCAACGATGGCGAGGCCGAGGCCGGTCCCCTTTTCCCGAGTGGTCACGTAGGGTTCGAGCAGGCGGGCGCGGTTCTCTTTCGGCAGGCCGATACCGTTGTCGACCACATCAATGATGACGTCTTTGCCGTCGCGCTGCGCGCGCACGGCGATCCGGCCACGCCCGAGTTCCGCGGGTGGCACCGCGCCGATCGCTTCGGTTGCATTCTTGATGATATTCGTCAGGGCCTGCGAGATCAGCCGCCGATCAAAGCGGGCTGGCATCGCCTCGGTCTCGAGTTCAACGTTCAAGTCGATGTCGGGATGAGCGACACGCAGCAGGAACACCACTTGGCGCACGGTGTCGGCGACGTCTTCATCCCCGACCACGGCTTTCGGCATCCGCGCGAAACGCGAAAACTCGTCCACCATCCGCTTGATATCGTCGACCTGGCGCACGATCGTTTCGGTGCACTGCTCGAACACAGCCGGATCGTCGGAGATCGTTTTGCTGTATTTGCGGCGCAGCCGTTCGGCCGAAAGCTGAATCGGCGTCAGCGGGTTCTTGATCTCATGCGCGATGCGCCGAGCGATGTCGGCCCATGCCGAGGAACGCTGCGCAAGCACCAGTTCGGTGATATCGTCGATCGTGATCACGTAACCATGCTCGGCCTCGGTAGCCTGCTCGCTGGTGACGCGCACGGAATAATTTCGCTCCTGCCCGTCACGCGTCAGCGCCAATTGTTTTTGAACGAGCCGCTGGTTGCCGGTGCGCGCCGCTTCGAAGATTTCCGCAAGTTCAGGCGCAACCTGCGCAAGCGGCAGACCTAGAACTTCTACTTCGGATCGTCCCATCAACCGCTCCGCAGAGCGATTGAGTATCGAGATACGTCCCTCGGCATTGACTCCGATGACGCCGGCGCTAGCGCCGGCAAGCACCGCTTCGGTAAAACGGCGCCGGCTGTCGATAAGGTCGCGCGCGCGTACGATGTCTTCATGCTGCGTACGCAATTCGTGTGTCATCTTGTTGAAGGTCTCTCCCAATCGGGCGAGATCGCCTTCCGAGCGGCGCACTGGGACCTGAATGTCCAGATTGCCCGTCGACACCACATTTGCGGCGCCGATCAAACGACGAATGGGAGCAACTAGGCGATTGGCAAAATCCAAGCCGATCCACGCCGACGAGAGCAGCACAATGAGCGCGATGACCGCGAACATCAGCCCGAAGGCGATCTGGATGCCGAGACGGCGGGCTTCGAGATTGGCGAATTCGCCGACGCTTTCTTGCGTGGCGCGCAACTGCGCCACCACCCGAGGATCGAGCATGCGGGCGCCGTACAAATACATGTCGTCATAGCCGCGCAGCTTGACCACAGCAGCGAGATGATTGTCTTCGGGAATGAGCGCGACCCGAGGCTCAGTTTCATTGACTTCCGCGAGCAGGTCAGGCGACGGCAGCACGACTTTCTTGTCGACTGTCACGCCGGCCTTATCAACGGTCGATCCGTCGGATTTGAGGAGGATCGCCGCAGAGAGGTTACGTCCGGCAGCCTGCGCGCTGACGATTTTCTGAAATTGATCGCGATCGGAATCAAAAATCGACTTGGCGCGACCGAGATCGTAAGCCATTGCCAAGAGGTCGCCGCGTATCGCATCGGCGTGCTCGCTCATGTAAGCGTTGGCGACGATCATCGATTGTTCGATCATCGCCCGCGTGCGAGTCGAAAAGAAGCGGTCGAGACTACGATCGAGCGTTGTGCTGGCGACCACGGAGACAAGCACGGTCGGCACCGCCGCTATGACGGCGAACAGCCCGACGATTTGAACGTGAAGGCGCGATCCTGCCCGACCGCGACGACGCGCTTGCACGACCTTCCAGACCTCGCGTCCGATAATACCGAGCAAGAGCAGTCCGGTGACGACATTGCCCAGCAACAGCGCTCTGACTACAGAATCCACGGGCGCAATTGGCGTGAGGCCGGCAAGCACCAGGAAGGTTGCGGTCGCCAATAGCAGCGCCACGCCGACGGCGCAGGGTCCAATCAGCCGGGACGCGAACGGCACAGGCGTAATGCCCGCCGGGTCCAGCGCGGCTACTTGGTCAACGGTCGCCATGTCAAAAGGTCCGGAGCCTGCCCCTGGGGTGGAAAACCGACCGGATGAGCAATGAAATGTCGCCCACCCAACCCCGCAGTGATGCTTTTATACAACAATGTTGCCCGATTGCGACAATAACGGGGCGATCCGCCAACCCGCGGCACGAAAACAGTGGCCCAGTTTAGCCGCTTCCAGTGCGGTAGATTTGGATGTCTAAATCGCGGATTTTCTTGCGCAAAGTGTTGCGATTCACGCCAAGAAGATCAGCGGCGCGGATCTGATTGCCGCGGGTTGCGGCCAGTGCGGCGGAGACCAGCGGCCCTTCGACCTCGCGCAGAATGCGGTGATAAAGGCCGGGCGGAGGCAAATCGCCGTCGAACCCGGCAAAATATCTTGCAAGATAGCGCTCGACCGCGTTCGACAGATTCTCATCGCCGCCACGGCTCTCTCCGGGCGCAGCCAAAGCCGGCTGCGATAATTCAGCATCGATGACGGCTGCGGTGATCGTCTCCTGCGGGTAAAGCGCGGCTAGCCGGCGCGCCAAATTCTCCAATTCCCGGACATTACCCGGCCAGCGATGCCGCTTGAGCCGATCGAGCGCGGCCTGATCGAGCTGCTTGGGCGGCAAGCCCTCGCGCTCCACCACGGCGAAGAAATGCCGGATCAGGTCGGGAATATCTTCGCTGCGCTCACGTAACGGCGGCAGCCGCAGTGGCACGACATTGAGCCGGAAGAACAAATCCTCGCGGAACAGGCCTTGCTGGATGAGCTGCCGCAAATCCTTATTGGTCGCCGCGATGATGCGCACATCGGCTTTGATCGGCGTGCGGCCGCCGACGGTGGTGTACTCGCCTTGCTGCAACACGCGCAGAAGCCGCGTCTGGGCTTCCATCGGCATGTCGCCTATCTCGTCGAGAAACAGCGTGCCGCCCTCGGCCTGCTCGAAACGGCCTGAGCTGCGCGTATTGGCGCCGGTGAAGGCGCCCTTCTCATGACCGAACAGCTCGGATTCGATCAAATCGCGGGGGATCGCCGCCATGTTTATTGCGACAAATGGACCATTGCGGCGTTTGCCATAGTCATGCAAGGCGCGCGCGACCAGCTCTTTGCCGGTGCCGGATTCTCCTGAAATCATGACTGTTAAATCGGTCTGCATCAGCCGCGCCAACACGCGATAGATTTCCTGCATCGCCGGCGAACGGCCGACCAGCGGGATGGACTCGAAATCTTCAGATTTCGGCGCGGGGCGGGTTTTTTCTTTCGGCTCTGACAGTGCGCGGCCGACGATCGTTATCAGTTCTTTGAGATCAAACGGCTTGGGCAGATATTCGTAGGCGCCGCGCTCCGACGCGCGAATAGCGGTCATGAAGGTGTTTTGCGCGCTCATTACGATGATCGGCAGGTCGGGTCGCGCTTTCTTGATACGCGGCAACAAATCGAAGGCGCTTTCGTCAGGCAAAAGCACATCGCTGATGATCAGGTCGCCGTCGCCTTGGCTGATCCAGCGCCACAGCGTCGCGGCATTGCCTGTAGAGCGCACTTCATAGCCGGCGCGCGACAGCGCCTGGTTAAGCACGGTCCGGATTGCCGCGTCGTCGTCCGCGACAAGAATGCTGCCTTCGGGCATCAATGATTCCCTTGCGCTGGTGCGCGGCTCTCCGGCCGGCCGCCCTCGCCGCTCGAAGTCGCGGCGTATTTCGGCATGAGGATACGAAACACAGTGCGTCGCGGCTGCGACTCGCATTCGATGATGCCGCCATGATCGCCGACGATTTTCGCCACCAGCGCAAGCCCGAGCCCCGAGCCCGTCGGCTTGGTGGTGACGAAGGGATCGAATAGGTGCGGCATCAATTCATCGGGCACGCCCGGTCCATTGTCCCTGACGCAGAATTCGAGCGGCAGAGAAATGCGCGCATTTGTTCCCGGCAGCGACAGGCGAACACCAGGTCGAAACGCAGTCGATAGCGCGATTTCGCCGGCGCTTGCAGTTTCGCCGATCGCTTCGGCGGCGTTTTTGACCAGGTTTAAGAATACCTGAACGAGATGATCACGGTTGGCGAGGACCGGCGGCAACGACGGGTCATAATCCTCGACGAACTTGATGTGTCGCGCGAAGCCAGATTGCGCCAAGCGCTTCACATGATCGAGCACCACATGGTTATTGATCGGTTCGCGTTCGACAGGTCGTTCATCGCTGAACACTTCCATACGGTCGACGAGCTTGACGATGCGATCCGCCTCCTCGCAGATCAGCCGCGTCAGCGCTCGATCGTCGTCGTCCGCCGATTGTTCAAGCAGTTGCGCCGCGCCGCGAATGCCCGACAGCGGATTTTTGATTTCATGGGCGAGCATGGCGGCAAGCGCAATCACCGAACGCGCTGCACCACGATGCGTGAGCTGGCGGTCCATTTTGTCGGCGATCGTGCGCTCTTGCAGCATCACGACGACGTAATCCCGCTGCTCCGGCAACGGTGCAACATGCAAATCAACCAACCGGTCGCCGGGGTTACGCGGCGTGCCGAGATCGACTTTGTATTCGTTCACGGCGGCGCCGCGCCTGCGCACCTGCTCGACCAACAGCAGCAGCGGGCTGCCGAATGGGACCAGTTCGCGCAGGAGGTGACGCCGCAACAGCGGCAGCGAAACTTCAAAGAAGGCTTCCGCCGCGGCGTTGGCGTCGACCACTTTGCCGTCAGCGGCAACGACGATAACGGGATGCGGCAAAGCGTTGAGGACGGCGTCCGCCGGCGTTCCGGCCGGCAAAGGTTCAACCGCGCTCATCTACCCGCTGCCGAGGGTCGGACTGCGGTGTAGGGAAAACCCTTGCAGCCTCATGAAGTTAAGCCATATTCGCATATTAAACATGCGGAACGCCGACGCTCCTGCACACGAATTAGGCGAGATCAGATCGTTGCATAGAGTTTAGCCAAATCTTGCTTCGGTGCAAGTGTTGCAGTGCAATATTAATGCCCCTGTCCACCGCTCCGAATTCACCCAAGCTGCCTGCAAAAGCATTCGTTGCCCCAAGGACATGCGATAAAGCAAGGCAAGTCGAAGCAAGGTGTCTGATGAGCGAACCGGTAGCGGCCGTTATCGTTGCGGCGGGACGCGGTGAGCGCGCTGGAGCTAACACTCCCAAGCAATACCGGCCCATTGGCGGCGAGCCGATGATCCGCGCGACGCTGCGTGCCTTTCTGGCGCACCCGCGCATCGATTTCGTGCAGGCAGTGATCAATCCGAACGACCGGGATGCTTATCAGGACGCGATTGCCGGTCTCAAAGATCTGTTGCCGCCGGTCGCCGGCGGCGCTACGCGGCAAGCGTCGGTCCTCGCAGGGCTGGAAGCCCTGGCGTCTCGCAGCCCCGGACTCGTTCTTATCCATGATGCCGCCCGTCCCTTCGTCAGTGCCGCGCTGATCGACCGCGCCATCGGCGCCGGTCAGACTTGCGGCGCGGCGGTTCCGGGTATCGCGCTTGCGGATACCGTGAAATCCATCGACGACAGCGCCGCAGTAACCGAGACGCTCGATCGCAGCAGCCTGCGGATCGTGCAAACGCCGCAAGCTTTTACTTTCCATCTGATCCTCGAGGCGCATCGCCGCGCGGCGGCGGCGCGACACGAAAGCTTCACCGATGATGCGGCGCTAGCCGAATGGGCGGGTCAGCGCGTCAGCGTTTTTGAAGGCGAAGTCACCAACTTGAAAGTGACCACCACTGATGATTTTGTCCGCGCCGAGATGGCGCGGCTTGCAGCACTTTCGGACGTGCGGACCGGCAATGGATTTGACGTGCATGCATTCGCCGAGGGCGATCATGTGATGCTTGCCGGGATACGAATCCCGCATTCGCGCGGCGTGACGGGTCATTCCGACGCCGACGTCGCGCTCCATGCGCTCGTCGATGCGATTCTTGGTGCTCTCGCCGAAGGCGATATTGGAGCGCATTTTCCGCCGAGCGATCCGCAATGGAAGGGCGCCGCCTCGGACCGTTTTCTCGCTTTCGCTTGCGAGCGCGTCCGCAAACGGGGCGGCGTGATCGCGCATCTCGACGTGACCGTCGTTTGCGAAGCGCCGCGGATTTCACCGCATCGGGACGCCATGCGCGCGCGCATCGCCGATATTGCCGATGTCGCAATCGACCGCGTGGCCGTTAAAGCCACCACCAGCGAAAAGCTCGGCTTTACCGGCCGCGGCGAGGGAATTTTTGCCATGGCAACCGCAACGATCCGGTTGCCCTGGAGCGCCGAATGAGCGGGCGCGCCCTGCGCGAGCGCGCCAAGCGTCTACTCGATCTGTATCGGGCACGGGATATGCGCGTGGCCACCGCGGAATCCTGTACCGGAGGGCTTGTCGCTGCAGCGCTCACTGCGATTGCCGGATCTTCCGACGTATTCGAATGCAGTTTCGTCGCTTATTCGAACGGGGCGAAACAAAAGCTGCTTGGCGTTCCGACGGCTACACTTCGCCGCTACGGCGCGGTGAGCGGGGAGACCGCCGCCGCCATGGCTAAAGGCGCACTGCAACGATCGAGCGTGGATTGTGCGGTCTCGATCACCGGCATTGCCGGTCCGAGCGGCGGCACCAGGGCAAAGCCTGTCGGCCTCGTGCATTTCGCAGCCGCCAGCCGCGACGGCAAGATGCTGGCGCGGCGGCGCCTGTTCGGCAATATCGGACGTGAACGCGTGCGCGAACTCTCCGCCTTGGAAGCGCTCGCGCTTTTGTCGCGCCTTGCTGAACAAAAACCTCGGGCCCGGCGGGCAACCTAACCGGCCTGGGCGCCATAGATTTGATCGGCACGCCGTTCAAATGCCGCCGAAAATCGGCGAAAAGCGGCGTCGAACATCGCCCCCATCAAAAGACCAAGCGTGCGGCTGCGGAATTCATAGCTGATGAAAAACTCGACGTCGCAGACGCCCTGCCCCGCCGGATGAAATCTCCAGCGGTTGTTCATTTTTCGGAACGGTCCTTCGAGGTATTCGACGAGGATTTCAAGCCCGGCACGATCGAGCGTTACGCGGCTCGTGAACGTTTCGTAGATAAGCTTATAGGCAACTGTCATGTCGGCGATAATGATCTCCCGGCCGTCTGCTGCCGCCGATCGCTTGCGCACGCGAAGCGACCGGCACAACGGGACGAACTCGGGATAACGTTCGACCTCGGCAACGAGCTCGAACATGTCGGACGCGGAATGCTGAACATGCCGCTTGGTCGAGAACTGCGGCATTATCGATGCAAGGTCCGTAGCGCCTTCAGCCGAGCAAAATCATCGCCAGCGTGATGTGACGAGCGTGTCAGCGGACTCGCCGCAACCATCGAAAAGCCCTTCGCATAGGCGATCGCCGTGAGTTCCTTGAACTCGTCAGGCGGTACGAAACGCAGCACCGGGTGATGTTTGCGCGAGGGCTGCAAATATTGCCCGATGGTTAGAAAGTCGACATCGGCGGCGCGCAAATCGTCCATGACTTGCAAGACTTCGTTGCGCTGTTCGCCGAGCCCGACCATGATCCCTGACTTCGTGAAAATCTCAGGATCGATTTCTTTGACGCGTTGCAACAGGCGGATCGAGGCGAAGTATCGCGCTCCTGGCCGCACGCTGACGTATTTGGATGGAACCGTCTCCAAATTGTGATTGAAGACGTCGGGACGAGCAGCGACCACGATTTCAGCCGCGCCCGCTTTGCGCAGAAAATCCGGCGTCAGGACTTCAATCGTGGTATCCGAGCAGTGCGCCCGAATGGCGCGAATGACCGCGGCAAAATGCGCCGCTCCGCCATCGTCAAGATCGTCGCGATCAACCGAGGTGACGACAACGTGCGTCAGCCCAAGCTTTGCGGTCGCAGCGGCGACGTGCTCGGGCTCACCGGGATCGAGCGGACCCGGCAGGCCGGTTTTGACGTTGCAGAATGCGCAAGCCCGCGTGCAGGTGTCGCCCATGATCATGAAAGTCGCGTGCTTGGCCTCCCAGCACTCGCCGATATTTGGGCAGCTGGCCTCTTCGCATACGGTGTGCAGATCGTGTTCGCGAACGATCCGCTGTGTCTCGAGGTAGCCGGCCGAGACCGGCGCCTTGACACGGATCCAATCAGGCTTGGCCAAGACGGGTTGATCCGGCCGATGCGCCTTTTCCGGATGACGCGGGCGGCCTTGTTTGGCAACGGTATCGATCAATATGGCCATCGCCAGACAGGTTCCCTGCGAATTCCCCTGCGCGGACAATCGGCCCGCAGACGATACTTACGGCTGCGCTTTGGGTGCCGCAAGCCGCCCGCCGTAGCGACCAGGAGATGAACGGATCGTAATGTTTTCCTTGCAGTTTTTCCCTTAGGCGCCGCAACTTTTGCCATAATGAAAGTCTGTTGATGGAGCGTGGGGCGCGCGACGCGTTCTAGACGATTCCATGAGTGCAAAGAGCGGGCTGAGTTCCGGAAAAGCCGCAGCGGCGCTCGGCCTCCACAGGTTCGGCTTTGGTCCGGTTGGCGATGCGATCGCCGCGGTTGCAACCGATCCCCGCGGCGCGCTGTTAGCCGATGTTGAACGGCCAGGTGCCGGCCGGCTTGACGCGCCAAATCTGATGTCGAGCTCTGAGGCGGCGCGCCAGGTTTTCGATTTTCGCGCTGAGCGCCGCGCCGAGCAGAAGCTTGCGTCACGCCAGCAAAAGCAAGCGACCGCAAGCGGCGAAGCCGAGGTCGCTTCGCAAATGGCCAAATTGTCCGGCGCTGAGAGCGGCACGCCCGCCCAGAAGCCGCCGCTGCCGCAACAGATCATTCTGAGCGAGGCCAAAGCGCGCTTTGACGCCGCTGCCAACGCCGAGATCGGCCTGGTCGAGCGACTGGTCTGGTTCTGGTCGAACCACTTCTGCGTTTCCGCCGACAAAGACGCCGCCATGGTCGGCGCCTACGAGCGCGAAGCCATCCGGCCGCACGCGCTCGGCCGTTTCGCCGATCTTTTGCAGGCCGTGGAAAGTCACCCTGCGATGCTGCTCTACCTCGACAATGTGCAGTCGATGGGTGCGGACTCGATTGCCGGCATCAACCAGGACAAGGGCCTTAATGAGAATCTCGCGCGCGAAACGCTCGAATTGCACACGCTCGGCGTTCGCAGCGGCTATAGCCAAGCCGATGTGACCAACTTCGCCAAAGTCCTCACCGGTTGGACCTGGCTGCGTCCCGAGGAGCCGGTCCATGGCGGCGAATTTGTCTTCGTTCGACGTTTCCATGAGCCGGGCAATCAGGTCGTGCTCGGCAAGCGTTACGCCGAAGGCGGCCTCGATCAGGGCCGTGCCGTGCTCGCTGATTTGGCGCGGCATCCGGCGACAGCGCAGCACATCGGCGAAAAGCTCGCTCGGCATTTTGTCGCTGACGATCCGCCGCCGTCGCTTGTGACCAAACTGGCAAAAGTGTTTCTCGACACCGATGGCGACTTGAAGCAAGTAGCGAAAACATTGGTGACGGCCGAGGAATCGTGGACCGCGCCGCGACAAAAGCTCAAACCGCCGGCGGAATGGATTGCTGGCGTCATTCGCCTCACTGGAACTGCGGCGGACATTCCGATCGGCCGCATCATGAATGCGCAAGTGGCGCTCGGCGCGCCGCTATGGCGGCCGCCGGCGCCGAACGGTTATTCGGACAATGAAGCGGCGTGGGTCGACGGCATAGCGCGGCGCATCGATATCGCCACCGAATTTGCCGGACGCGCCTCACGCGCCGAGCCGCTGGAACTTCTTGAGAGCGGGCTTGGCCCCCTCGCCTCGCCGCAGACGCGTGAGACCGTGGCGCGCGCCGAAAGCCGCAGCCAGGCCTTGGCGCTGCTGGTCATGGCGCCCGAGTTTCTGCGGAGATGACAATGAGACTGCATGCACCCTCGCGCCGCGAACTAGTGCTTGCCTCGGGAACGCTATTCGCCTGGGCGCATTTGCCGAAGCTTGCCCGCGCCGAAGGCCGCGATCCGCGTTTTCTCACAGTCATTCTCCGCGGCGCACTGGACGGACTTGCGACAGTAGCGCCGGTCGGCGATCCGGATTGGCTCGCGCTGCGCGGCGACAATGCGCTGACGCTCGATGGCAAGCTGCCGGCGCTCAAGCTCGATGACTTCTTTGCGCTCAATCCGGCGATGCCAAACCTGCACCGCATGTTTGAGGCAAAAGAAGCCATCGTCGTTCATGCCAGCGCCACGCCCTATCGCGAGCGCTCGCATTTCGATGGCCAGGATCTGTTGGAGAGCGGATTACCAAAGCCCGGCGCAAGCGAGAGCGGCTGGCTTAATCGCGCGCTGGCCGGCCTGACGCCAGGGGGACGCGTCGATCCGAAGGGCAGCAAATTGTTCGCGGTCGGACCGGTAACTCCGCTCGTGGTGCGCGGTCCCGCGCCGGTCTTGTCGTGGTCGCCGCAGCGGGTGCTGCCGGCGAGCGAAGATACCGTGCAGCGGCTTCTCGCTCTCTATCGCGATTGCGATGCCAGACTCGCCGGTGTTCTTGAAGACAATTTTAAGCTCGCGGCAGCCGTAGAACAGCCCGGCACCGCGCAAAAGCCCGCCGCGCCCGGTCCTGGACAAGTTCGTGCTTACTTTTCCGAAGCGGCGGGTACCGCTGCAAAGTTCCTGGCGCAATCCGATGGGCCGCGCGTCGGTGCGCTCGCGCTCGACGGCTGGGATACCCATTTCAACGAAGGCATCGCGCAGGGCCGGTTGTCGCAATTGCTTGGCGCGCTGGACGAGGCGCTGAGCGCGATCAAGAGCAATATGGGCCCGGCCTGGCGCGAGACCGTGGTCGCGCTCGCAACCGAATTCGGCCGTACCGCCCGCATCAACGGCACCGACGGCACCGACCACGGCACCGCGACCGTGGCGCTTTTGATCGGCGGTGCTCTCAAAGGCGGGCGCGTGATTGCCGATTGGCCTGGATTAAAGCCGGCGAATCTCTACCAGGATCGCGATCTCAAGCCGACGACCGATCTGCGCGCTGTACTCAAGGGCGTGTTGCGCGACCACCTGCGCGCAGATGAAAGGGCATTGGCGCAGTCTGTATTCCCTGGCAGCGAGGCGGTGAAGCCGATGGCTGGATTGGTTTAGATATTTAGCACCCGTCCATAGGCGTCCAATACCGCTTCCTTCATCATCTCCGACAGCGTCGGATGCGGGAAAACGGTGTGCATCAGCTCTTCTTCGGTGGTCTCGAGGTTCATCGCGATCACATAACCCTGGATAAGTTCGGTAACCTCGGCACCGACCATGTGCGCGCCCAAGAGCTGACCGGTTTTCTTGTCAAAGATCACCTTGACCAGCCCCTGATCCTCGCCGAGCGCGATTGCCTTGCCGTTACCGACGAATGGGAAGCGGCCGACGCGAATCTCGAGCTTTTTGTCTTTGGCGGCTTGTTCGGTGAGCCCAACCGAAGCGATCTGCGGCGAACAATACGTGCATCCGGGAATTAAGAGCTTGTCCATCGGATGCGGATGCAGGCCCTTGATGGCCTCGACGCAAATCACGCCTTCATGCTCGGCTTTGTGCGCCAAAAGCGGCGGACCGGCGACATCGCCGATGGCATAGAGTCCCGGTACGTTGGTTTTGCACATCCCATCGATGACAATGGCGCCGCGGTCGGTTTTCACTCCGAGCTTTTCCAAGCCGAGGTTCTCGATATTGCCGACGACTCCGACTGCTGAGATGACACGCTCGAACGCGAGCGTTTGTATCCCGCCCTTGCCGTCATCGACCGTCGCGGTGACGCTGTCCGATTTTTTATCGAGCTTTGTCACTTTGGCGCCGGTGAAGATCTTGATGCCTTGTTTTTCGAAGCTCTTGCGCGCAAAGGCGGCGATCTCGGCATCCTCGACGGGCAGGATTTGCGGCAACACCTCGACCACGGTCACCTCCGCGCCGAGCGTGCAGTAGAAGGAAGCGAATTCGATGCCGATCGCGCCCGAGCCGATAACAAGGAGCGATTTCGGTATTCGATCCGGCACCATGGCTTCGAAATAGGTCCACACCAGTTTCTTGTCGGGCTCAATGCCGGGCAACACGCGTGGGCGCGCGCCGGTCGCGATAATGATGTGCTTGGCCGCATAGGCACCGGCGCCGAGCGCGCCCTTGGGCGCTTCGCCGCGACCGGCCTTTACGGTGACTTTGCCGGGCCCGTCGATCGCGGCCTCGCCCCAGATCACGGCAACCTTGTTCTTCTTCATGAGGAAGCCGACGCCGTCGTTGAGCCGCTTGGCGACGGCGCGCGAGCGTTTGACGACAGCGGAGGGATCATAGGTCACCTCGCCGGCCGCCAGTCCATAATCCTTGGCGTGCCGCAAATAGTGCAAAATCTCCGCCGAGCGCAGGAGCGCCTTGGTCGGGATGCAACCCCAGTTGAGGCAAATGCCGCCGAGATAATCGCGCTCGACAATGGCCGTCTTGAATCCAAGCTGCGCAGCCCGGATGGCAGTGACGTAGCCTCCTGGTCCTGAACCGATGATGATAATGTCGTAGTTCGTGTCAGCCATTCATTCCTCGCCAAAACGCAACTGCGTCGGACCTTATCGAGCATCTTCGCTGTCGTCGCGGGCGGTGCTTGGGCTCCATTGATTCAGACATGCGATTTAGACATGTGACTTAGACATGGGCGCGAAGCGAACCAAGCCCCCCATTGATTGTAGGAGAATTCAATCCGCTATAGCGCGAAAAATGCCATCGCCGCCGAGCCGCTCCAAAATACCAGAACGGATATCAAAAAAGCAGCCGTGAAGCTTGAGCCTCCCGGCGCTGATCGCCGTTGCGATCCATGGGAAGGTCATCAGATTGTCGAGCGAAAGCCGGACCGATTCGTGCTCGCAAACATCTTGCCGGCGCTCCGCTGGCGCCGCCATGGCGCGCAGCCGCGCCGGTTCGGCGATACGCACCCATTGACCGACGAAATCGGAAACTTCGGCGGGCGGACCGTTCAGAAGCGCCTGAATGCCGCCGCACATTGCGTGCCCCATCACGATGATCTGGGGCACATTGAGGGCCCGCACCGCAAATTCGATTGCGGCGCTGATCCCGTGCGGCTGATCATCCGGCCCGTAGCGCGGCACGAGATTAGCGACATTGCGGATGACGAAGAGTTCGCCCGGGGCCGCATTAAAGACCATTTGTGGATCGGTCCGGCTATCCGAACAACCGATCACCAGCGCGCGCGGCTTCTGTCCGAATTTGCTCAACTTGTCGAAGCGGGCGCGTTCGTTGCGCCAAGTGCCGGCGCGAAAGCGGCGGTAGCCGGCGATGAAGTCTTCCATATCGGCCGTGACCCCGATTTCTGTTTCGCACGCTCATTCGCACGCGATATAAATCGATGCAACAAGGATCGTTGACGATGAGCCAACTAAGTGTTTACAGCAGCATCGGCGTGCGCAGCGCCGCCGAGGAATTGTTCCGGAAATTCGAAAAACAAAATGGCAGCAGGCTTGCCGTCACCTGGGGCACCGCGCCGATGCTGGTCGCGCGCATCGAGGCCGGCGAGCGAACCGACGTCCTGATCCTCAGCCGGGCCGGTATCGATACGTTGCACAAGCAGCGAAAAATTCTATCGGGCACGGATGTGACACTGGCCGGGTCGGGCGTCGCCATTGCCGTCAAGGCGGGCGCCCCGAAGCCGGATATCTCCACTCCCGCGGCTCTAAAGCAAACACTGCTCAACGCAAAATCGATCGCCTATAGCGAGCCGTCGGCGGGCGGCGCCAGCGGAGTCTATTTCGCCAAACTGCTCGAGCGCATAGGCATCGCCGAGCAAATGAAGCCGAAGACCAAATACCCGCCGGCCGGCGGTTTTTCCGCCGAACTGCTTTTGACCGGCGAGGCTGAACTTGCGGTTCAGCAAAAACCTGAATTGCTGCACGTATCCGGCGTCGAAATCGTCGGCTTCCTCCCCGGTGATCTGAACGTAGTCACGGAATTTGTCGCCGCGGTCATGACAGGGAGCAAGAATGCCGAAACCGGGAAAGCGCTGATCGGTAGTTTGCGTTCGCCGGAAGCGGCCGCTGTGTTCCGCTCCAAGGGTCTCGACCCGCGCTAAACCGTCCTGGATTACACCAGCATCATCACTGGGTTTTCGATCAGCGCTTTGAACACGCCGATTAGCTCTGCGCCAAGCGCGCCGTCGACGGCGCGATGATCGCAGGACATGGTGACGCTCATGATATGGGCGGCTTCGATCTTGCCGTTGCGCACCACCGCGCGCTCCTCGCCGGCGCCGACCGCGAGAATCGTGGCATGCGGCGGGTTGATCACGGCCGTGAAATCCTTGATGCCGTACATGCCGAGGTTCGAAATCGCCGTGGTGCCGCCCTGATATTCCTGCGGCTTGAGTTTGCGCGCCCGCGCCCGGCTTGCGAGTTCGCGCATCTCGTTTGAAATCGTCGACAGCGATTTGCTCTCGGCGTTGCGGATGATCGGCGTGATCAAGCCATTCGGCATCGCCACTGCTACGCCGATATCGGAATGCTTATGTTTGAGCATGCCGGCTTCGGTCCAGCTGACATTGGCGTCGGGAATGCGCTTTAGCGCCAACGCCAAGGCTTTGATGACGAAATCATTGACCGAGAGTTTGTAGACGGGCTTGCCATCTTTGTCCTTCGGCGCCGTGGCGTTGATTTCCTCGCGCGCTTCCAGGAGTTTGCCGATGTCGCAATCGACGGTGAGATAAAAATGCGGGATCGTCTGCACCGAGGCGGTGAGTCGCGCCGCGATGGTGCGACGCATGCCGTCGTGCGGCACGACCTCGTAGCTGCCATCCTCATAGAGCGCGCGGATCTGCTGATCGCTCATCGCCGGCGCGATCATCGGCACAGGACCGGCGAGAGCGGCTGCCGGCGCACGCAAGCCATGGCCTTCACGCGCCGCTGCGATATCGCGGGCGACGACGCGGCCATGCGGACCTGAACCCTGGATACGGCCGATCTCTATGTCCGCCTCTTTGGCGAGCCGGCGCGCCAGCGGCGAGGAGAAAATGCGCCCCGCGGCGGGAGCTGTGGTCGCAACTGAACCACGGTCATTGGTCCGGGCTGGCTCGCCTCCGTTGCGCCGCGGCACTGATGGAGCCGGCGGTGGTGGCGCAGCCGGCCGAGCTTTTGCCTCCTGAGCAACCGAGGATGCGGCCGGTTGCGCCGGCTTTGGCGCCGGTTCCACCGCACTCGGCGTCTTCGCCGCTGGACCGGCTTTCGCCGCGGCCGCGGCGGCGGCCTTCACATCCTCGCCTTCCTGAGCCAAGACGGCGATGAGCTGATTGACCAGGACATCATTGGTGCCTTCCGGCACCACGATCTTGGCCAGCGTGCCGTCCTCGATAGCCTCGTATTCCATCGTCGCCTTGTCGGTCTCGATCTCGGCGATCACATCGCCGGTCTTGACCGGGTCGCCCTCTTTCTTGAGCCACTTGGCAAGGTTGCCCTTTTCCATCGTGGGCGACAGGGCGGGCATCAGGATATTGATGGGCATGGCGCGCCAGTTTCACCGAGTTACCGGTAGCAAACTGCCTTGGTCGCCTCGATGACTTCGGCGACCGACGGCAGCGCGAGCTTTTCCAAATTTGCGGCATAAGGCATCGGCACGTCCTTGCCGCAGACGCGGGTCACGGGAGCATCGAGATAATCGAATGCGTCTTCCATCACGCGCGCGGCGATCTCGGCGCCGACGCCCGATTGCTTCCAGCCTTCCTCGACGGTAACAAGCCGCCCGGTCTTTTTCACCGACTCGACGATCGTGTCGATGTCCATCGGCTTGAGCGTGCGCAAATCGATCAGCTCGGCCTCGATATTCTCCTTGGCCAGATCCTCCGCCGCCTTGAGCGCGTAGCTCATTCCCATCGACCAGGCGACGATCGTAACGTCCTTACCGGGGCGTACCACACGCGCGCGGCCGATCGGCAGCACGTAATCGGCGAGCTTTGGCACCAGCGAGGAATGACCGTAGAGGATTTCGTTTTCGAGAAAGATCACCGGATTGGGATCGCGGATCGCGGCCTTAAGCAGGCCCTTGGCGTCGGCGGCATTGGATGGAGCGATCACTTTCAAGCCGGGGATGTGCGAGTACCAGGCCGAATAATCCTGGCTGTGCTGCGCGGCGACGCGCGAAGCCGGTCCGTTCGGACCGCGGAATACGATCGAGACTCTGACCTGTCCGCCGGACATGTACTGGGTTTTTGCCGCCGAGTTGATGAGCTGATCCATCGCCTGCATGGCGAAGTTGAAGGTCATGAATTCGACGACCGGTTTCAATCCGGCCAGCGCCGCGCCGATGCCGACGCCGGCAAAGCCATGTTCTGTGATCGGCGTGTCGATGACACGCCGCGCGCCGAATTCGTCCAACAGTCCCTGCGTGACTTTGTATGCGCCTTGATATTCGGCGACTTCCTCGCCCATGACGAAGACGTCGGGATCACGCCGCATTTCTTCGGCCATGGCGTCGCGCAACGCTTCGCGCATGGTCATAGACACGAGCTCGGTGCCTTCGGGCACTTCCGGCTCCGGCATGATCTCGGCCGATGGCGGCTTGGCGGTGCCGGTCGGTGCCGGCGCCTGTGCTTGCTGTGCTGCTTGTGGTTTTTGCGCCGGCGGCGCGGATGCGGCGGTCTTCTCCTGACGCGACGGCTGCTCGGCCTTGACCTGCTTGGCGGGTGCTTGTTTGCCGTCCTTGAGCGCCGCAGCGTCTTCGCCTTCGGCGAGGATCATGGCGATCGGCGTATTGACGGCCACGTCGGCGGTGCCTTCGGGCACCAGGATTTTGCCGAGCGTACCCTCGTCGACCGCCTCGACTTCCATGGTGGCCTTGTCGGTTTCGATTTCCGCGATGACATCGCCCGACTTGACCGGATCGCCTTCCTTCTTAAGCCACTTGGCGAGATTGCCCTTCTCCATCGTCGGCGACAGCGCGGGCATCAACACTTCGGTCGGCATGGCGGCTCACATCAAGTCGCGGCAATGGCACTTCAGTGATAGACGTCGGTATAAAGTTCGGCGGGATCGGGTTCGGGATCGTGGGTGGCGAATTCGGACGCCTCATTGATAATGGTGCGGACCGCGGCGTCGATCTTCTTCAAGTCATCCTCGCTCGCCCATTTCTTGTCGAGCAGTCGTTTGCGCACCTGTTCGATCGGGTCGTGCTCGGTGCGCACTTTGTCGACTTCTTCCTTGGTCCGGTACTTGGCCGGATCCGACATTGAGTGGCCGCGATAACGATAGGTCAGCATTTCCAGGATGATCGGGCCCTTTCCAGCGCGGCACCACGCGAGCGCCTGTTCAGCCGCCGCTTTGACCGCGCGGACGTCCATGCCGTCGACTTGTGAGCCGGGGATGTTGAAGGAAGCCCCGCGTTTGGAAAGATCGGGCTGTGCCGAGGAGCGCGCGACCGAGGTCCCCATCGCATAACGATTGTTTTCGATGACGTAGATGACCGGCAGCTTCCACAGCTCGGCCATGTTGAAGCTTTCGTAAACCTGGCCTTGATTTGCCGCGCCGTCGCCGAGATAGGTCAGGCTGACGTCGTTGCTGCCGCGATATTTGTTGGCGAATGCGAGCCCTGTGCCAAGCGGCACCTGCGCGCCAACGATGCCGTGACCGCCGTAGAATTTCTTCTCCAGCGAGAACATGTGCATCGAGCCGCCCTTGCCCTTTGAATAGCCGCCGCGGCGCCCGGTGAGTTCCGCCATCACGCCTTTCGGGTCCATGCCGCTGGCGAGCATGTGGCCGTGATCGCGATAGCCGGTGATCATCTGATCGCCATCGCGCATGGCGAGCTTCATGCCCACCACGATAGCTTCTTGGCCGATATAGAGGTGACAGAAACCGCCAATCAGCCCCATGCCATACATCTGGCCGGCCTTTTCCTCGAACCGGCGGATCAAGAGCATCTGGCGGAGCGCGAGCAGCTCTTGTTCTTTCGAAAATTCGGGGACTGAGGTCTGGTTTGCCGCGAGATCTGCGCTCGGAAGCAAGCCTTGCGCGCTATGGGCCGATTGTTTGGTTTGGGCGACTGCCATTCCTGTCCTCAACACGTCCGCGGCACTTATCCAATAGCCGAATTCCCCCCCTAGCGAAAGGCGGGGGAGTCCTCGCCATAGCTTCGCGACCGCGCAGCCAAATCGTTGTCGGAGCAGCTCATTTCGGAACGCAGGTCAGCAAGTTCAAGGCCTGGGCAGGGCCTTGGTCAACGCCTTTTCAAGGCTTGGGTGTCAAGGCTTGGGTGTCAAGGCTTGGACGCGGGTGCCGAAAGCGACGGCCGATTGAGCATGAGCGTCAAATCGTGCGGGTCGGCGTAGTCGAGAAGTGTGCGGGCGCGTTCGTCCAGCATATCGGGATCGAGATCATCAGACTTCAGTAGCGCAATGCGCCTCCCCCATTGCGCTTGTTCGGCCTTGAGGCGATCGAGCTCGGCAGTGAGCGTCGCCATTTGCCGGTCGATGTCTTCCTTGGCCTTAAGGCCACGGTCGCCGTTATACGCATTGATGCCGAAATAGCCGATCAGCAATGCGGCCAAAGCGTAAAGTGCGAGCGTGTTGAGAATGCTGCGCAGGCGCTTACGGGTGACCATGCCGCACCATGCGAGGCTGTCGATTAAAGTGGGATTAATGCGACGCCGGCTCGCCGCAGGTGCTGACATTCCATGACGACATTCGGCTAAGAAAATCGAGTCAGGGCAGCCGGTTTCGAACCTCGTTGAGTACGAAGTTGCCGAACCGCTTGCTGCGGTTGCGCAGGAAACGCAGCAACCCGGCATCGACGAAGTAAGTCAAAAGGATGCTGTCGCGCGTGCGTATTTCAGGTCCGACCGGATCGGCGGAATGCCAAGTGTCGGTGCCGACGGCGAACGCATAACCGCTGTTCGGCACGAATGACATCTGCTTTCGCTTGGGCAGCGAGCCGTCGGCAAGCTTCTCATGAAAAATAGTGCCGATATGCGGCGTCGACCGATCGCGCGGCAGGTAAAGCTGCACGGTGATGCCCTTCCAGCGCGTGTCGGTGTGCGGCGTGATCAAATATCCCGGAATGTCGCGCGTCAGTATCGGGATCGGATACATGCCGGTTTTGGCAAAGCGGCCGCCGAAACGCCGCTCGAGCGGCGCGGCAAGCCGCCGCACGAAGGCATCCCTGACCGGACGCGAGCATAATGCGCGACCCACGACACCCCACAGCGCGCGCTTTTGCGGCGGCAGATGGCGGATGTATTCCGGAAACAAGTCGATCTTTACGCGCGTGTGCGTGCCGTCGGCGAGATCGTGGCCCTTGCTGCGGCCGTGCATGGGCCGATAGTCCGCTGCCTCCGGCATATTGGCGAGCATCAACGCATAAACATCGTCAGGGAACACGCGATCGAACACCAGATGCGTGAACGGCGAGTCAGATGAGGTCGCCGCGTCGACCGAGGTCACGATAAAATCGCCCAATCGGTCGACGGCAAGGCGCCGGTCGCCGGACCTCAATTCAAGCGTCTGTTCCATTGTGCATCCCCGACGCGAAGGCAGCGACTGGATATAGCGCCAATAAGCGGCGCCCGACAAGCGCGCGAAGCCGAAGTCAACCTAACGCTTTGAAAGCGCTGCGCCCGGCATAGGCCGCCTGTGTGCCGAGTTCCTCCTCGATGCGAAGGAGCTGATTGTATTTGGCGGTCCGGTCGGAACGCGCCACTGAGCCGGTTTTGATCTGTCCGCAATTGGTTGCCACTGCGAGATCGGCGATGGTTGAATCCTCCGTCTCGCCTGAGCGATGCGACATGACCGCAGTGTAGCCGGCTTTGTGCGCGGTTTCGACCGCCGCAAGCGTTTCGGAGAGCGTGCCGATCTGATTCACTTTGATCAGGATCGAGTTGCCGATGCCGTTTTTGATCCCATCCGACAAGCGCGCCACGTTGGTTACGAAAATATCGTCGCCCACCAGCTGACAGCGGTTGCCGATTTTCTGTGTCAGCTTCCGCCAGCCGGCGAAATCGTCTTCCGCCATGCCATCCTCGATCGAGACGATCGGATAGTGCGCAACAAGATGCGCCAGATATTCGACCTGCTGCTCGATCGATCGCGTTTTGCCTTCGCCCTTGTACCGATAGGTTTTGTCGCTGAAGAACTCGCTCGAAGCGGGATCGAGCGCCAGCGCCACATCGTCACCCGCTCGATAGCCGGCTTTTTCGATGGCCGAAAGGATGAAGTCGAGCGCGGCTTCAGCGGACGGCAAATTCGGCGCAAAGCCACCCTCGTCCCCGACATTGGTGTTGTGGCCGGCGGCTTTGAGCGCAACACGCAGCGTGTGGAAGATCTCCGAACCAGCCCGCAACGCCTCGGCAAATGATTTGGCGCCGAGCGGCACGATCATGAATTCCTGAAAATCGATCGGGTTGTCGGCGTGAACGCCGCCGTTGATGATGTTCATCATCGGCACCGGAAGGAGGCGCGCCGCGGCACCGCCGACGTAACGGTAAAGTGGCAACCCGTTTGCCATGGCCGCCGCCTTGGCGACAGCAAGCGACACACCGAGGATCGCGTTGGCGCCGAGCCGGGCCTTATTCGGTGTGCCATCGAGTGCGATCAGAGTTTCGTCGATCTTGATCTGCGCTTCCGCGTCCATGCCGCCGAGCGCGTCCATGATCTCGCCATTGATCCCTTCGACGGCGGTCCGAACACCTTTACCCTGATAGCGCGCGTTATCGCCGTCGCGCAGTTCGACCGCTTCGTGGGTGCCGGTCGAGGCGCCCGACGGCACACCGGCGCGGCCGCGCGAGCCGTCGGCGAGCACGACGTCAACCTCCACTGTCGGGTTGCCCCGGCTGTCCAATATTTCGCGGCCGATGATGTCGACGATGGCTGTCATGCGCTGTCCAACCGGAAATTAAGAAGGAGCGCCGGGCCGGTGCCGGAAACCCTGCGCGGCCCGTGCGCTGCTGCGGGGCTTCTACAGGATCGAACCGGTCGTTGTCATGCCTGGAAAGACGAAAGGCAACGGCCAATGGAAATAGGCCAAAAGCGGCGGATGCGGATGTTGCGTTCACGTCTTCGGCGGTAAAGTGACGGCCGG
>Ga0187804_10000023_pt1 | contig 31176 bp, 25 predicted proteins | sample NC_wetland_sal_i_3_FD_132961 | JGI IMG/M metagenome (GOLD analysis project Ga0187804, IMG submission 132961) | Wetland sediment microbial communities from Neuse River Estuary, North Carolina, USA - Control_4 | ecosystem: Environmental > Aquatic > Freshwater > Wetlands > Sediment | place: USA...
CAGCGGGAGCATCTCTTCGATATGGCGCACTAGGAGCGCATAGAACAGCGTCTCGTTCGTATTCTGCAGTTCGCGGAGAAAGGCGTATTGATGAAAGGCGTTCGGCTGCTCCCGGAATGCTTGCATCCGCCGCTCCATCTGGTCCTCAAGATTCCCCACATGCGGTGGCAATAGTCCGTGCAGGCCAAATACATCGCGTTCGTGGTTCGTGAAGGCTGTTCCCTTATTAAGACGCGGAGAATTGATTAGGCTAAATCCCGAAAGAGAAGTCTGACGGGCCTTGTGCCTTGCTGACTGCTGTAATTGCTCGTTCATTTCCATCCCCTTCTAATTCGGGGTTGGCTGATTCCCCATGTCACTGCCAGTCTACTTCTCTCACGGCTGCTCGCGCACGTTCGGCAGCCAGCGCAGCATGTGATGCTGAAGTCTGGTCACCACCCAGTTCAGCAGGATCCCAATCGTGCCGGCAATCATGATGGCCCCGTAGGTTTCCGGGATCCGGTAGCTGGACTGGTAAAGATAGATGCCGCGCCCCAGCCCGCGTTCCCCCAGGCCGATGAACATCTCCACCGCCACCACCAGCACCAGGGAGTACGAAACCGCGGTCCGTATGCCATCGAAGATGCTGGGCAGCGCCTCGTAGAAGAGCACGTCGGAAACCGTCTGCCAAGAGTTCAGGTTTAACAACCGGGCCTGGTAGAGACGGGGTTGATTGGCCAGGGCCGCGCCCGATACCGCATTCACCAGCACCACCAGCAGGCTCGGATAGGCGGCCAGCGCCACCATCGACTTCTCGCCGACTCCGGCCACGATCAGGAACAACGGGAACAGCGCCGAAGCCGGAATGGAGCGCAGCGCGTGCAATGGTCCTTCCACCACCTTGTAGGCGCGCGGGTGATGTCCCAGAAACAAGCCCGCCGGAATGCCGAACACGCAGGCCACCGCCAGAGCCGCCAGCACCCGCCCCAGGGTCAAGGCGATATCCGCCAGCAGTCTATCGCGGAGCATGCCGGGCACCGCGCGAACCACGTTCCAGGGCGACGGCAGAATGATCGGATCCACCAGACGCAGCCCCGCCACGATGGCCCACACTCCAATCAGGCCGCCACCGAACGACAGCCCGCGCCAGTTTCGCTTAAACCAATCCATCCCTAAACCAATCTATCCCCTAACAGGCTGCGGAGAAACTCACGAATTTATTATCATCGTGGAAGAGCGGCCCTTCAGGGCCGCGGAACGCGCCGGGAATGAGCGTGGTCTTCACAGACCGCTGAAAAACTCTATAGCACTCTTGATTTTGGGTGGCGCAGCGCTTTAGCGCTGCGATAACCGGCTTCCTCTCACGACCGGCTTTAGCCGCTGAGGTCCGCTGCCGCGTGGAACGCGAATTTTTCCGCAGCCCCCTAAACCAATCCATCGCGGATACCGTTAATCAGCGCCTGCTGCATGGCGTCGTAATCGGGCGTGTTCTCGTCTCGCGGAAAGCCCAGGTGGAAGTCGAGATCCGACATCACCTGCACCGGCCGTCGGGCGATGATGATGCACCGCATGCCCAGGGCCAGCGCATCCGAAACATTATGCGTAATCAGCACCAGCGTCATCCGATCGGTAAGCGCAAGTTCGTGCAACGCCGCTGTGATCTCCGCTTTGACCTTGCCGTCGAGCGCCGAGAAGGGTTCATCCAGAATTACCAGTTTCGGTTTCCAGGAGAGGCAGCGCGATAGTGCCAGCCGCTGCAGCTCGCCTCCGGAAAGCTGCGCTGGATAAACATCGGAAAGCGCGCTCAGCCGGAACAAGTTCATCAGGTAGCAGATGCGGTCGCGGCGCACGCGGCCTTCCCACCTCAGTTTCCGCAACGGATAGCGCACGTTCTCCACCACCGTCTGCCAGGGAAAAACACTGTTCATTGGATGTTGGTCCACGTACACCAGGTCCGACGGCCGGGCCAACTCTGGGGAACGCCGCACGATTCCTTTTTGTGGCATGACGATGCCGGCCATGAGACGGCCCAGCGTACTCTTGCCGGCGCCGCTGGCGCCCATGATGGTCACGATCGAACCTTGCTCGATGCGTAACGAGAAATCCTTGTACAACTCCCCATTGACCCCGTTCAAGCGGGCGGCATAGGAAAAATCGATGTCCTCCAGTTCAAGTGCGCTGCCGTTGGAAAGCGCCTCGCCGCTCATCGGGTAGGAACCACCGGGGTAGGGTCCACCAGTCTGTGGGCGTCGATTCGTTCCGGGATCTCGCCCGTTTGGTAAAGCAGGTCAATGAACTGCTGCAGGTTCGCGATGTCAACCTGGTTCGACAAAGTGACGTCGGCGACATTCACCCGGGACGCGATTTCCGGCGGCAGCTTGATGTACTTGGTCAGCAGGGCGCGCGACTCGGCCCGGTGGGCAGCCATGTAGTCCACTCCTTGCTGCAAGGCGCGCACCGCACCGCCCGCCGCCTGCGGATGATTGCGCTCGAACTCGCGCGAGATCACCCCGGCGCCAATCGGGCACGGATTCAGCAAATCGGCATACACCGATCCGAAAAGCTGGCGATAGCCGCCGTGAACCAGGGCGGTCGTGGTGACGGGCTCATAGGCAAAAAGCGCGTCCACCGCGCCCGACTCGAGGCTGGAGATCTGGGCCTGCGGCGGCAATTGCACCATCGTAACGCTGGCCGGATCGACTCCGTGCTTCTTGAAAAACGCGCTCAGCATGTGACTGGGCGCAGTGCCGGGAAACACTCCAATTTTCTTCCCCCGCAATCCCTTGACGTCATGCAGCGGAGAAGCCTGCTTCACGATGATCTTGTCCAGCGCGTTCGAATCGTTCATGCGGCTGTGCGAGAAAATGCGCACCCGCCCGGGGCTTTGGATTTCCAGATGAATGATCGGCACCAGCGAGGTGGCCGGCAGAATATCGGCTTGGCCGGCGACCATGGCGTTCACCAGATCGTTGCTGCTGCCGAGCGCGATGGCCTTGAGCCGCAGATTCTCTTTCTCGAACAGTCCCTGTTCCTGGGCAACGAACACGGGCAAGCTCGGGATGATCTGCAAATAAGCCACCCGCACTTCCGCCCGATCCTCAGGCGGCCGCGTGCAGGATCCCAGCAGCCCCGCCAGGAAAACCGCCGCAGCCCCGATCAGCAATAGTCTGGACCGCATAGTTCACCCTCCAGCGACCAAAGAAAAATGCCATCCCGAAGCACATGCTCCTTGCTCCTGGACGCTGTTAGCAGGCTGCGGAAAAACTCGGGTTTCGTATCGTGGCATCGCGCCGGGGTCCCCAGCCGGCGCGCTTTTCGCCGGTTGGGGGTGGTTTAGCGATGCCGCAACCTGTCTCTTTTCAACGGCCCCTTTAGGGGCTGGACGCAGAACCGACTTTTTCCGCAGCCTGCTAAAGTCGAGCGCACCGTCCGTTCTCCCATTCTACAGCGTGTTTCATGGATAGCTCTTTGAAGGGGCACGGCTTCAGGGTCTGCGGAAAGAGTCCGCTTCTGGGTTGCGCGGCGCTTCACAGGCTGGGGAAAGAGTCTGGTTCTGGGTGGCGCAGCTCTTTAGCGCTGCGGTCAGGATTTTGTTTTCATCAGCGGCTTTAGCCGCCGAGGTCACCGATTCGACTTTTTCCGTAGACTGTTTTAGCCGCGTCGTTTCGAGCTGAGGCCATAGCACAACTTTGCGCTTTCCTTTCGCCTGTATGGCGAACAAAAGGCGCAAAGTTGTGATAACGCCGTTTACAACAATTAAAGCCAAAGCCATCTGCTCACAACCGACCAACGGGGCCGGCCGCGTCCCGATAAGGAAGACTCTGGCGGATGTGACATGGGCGCGTATGAACGTCAGCAGGACTAGCGGGGCTTTCGGGTCGCGCACGCGCCAGCCCGAATCGGCTGACGCAGTCTTTGATCGCAGCACTCGCCGGTTTGCAGGTTCCCTTCCTGTGCACCGAGACCCATGAACTGGGAGAGGAGATGGTCGCCTCGTACCTCTATCAGGTTCACCTCTATCATTGGTTCGAAACCAATGGCTACGGGCGGTTTCTATCCGACAATGATCTCTAGAAATGAGGGATTGTTAGCTTCGGGCGCGTTATTTCAGACTCAGTCCCTATGGACAAAATTTTTGCGCACCACAGGTATGATATGCAAATCTTTTCGGTAGTGTCTTAAATATGTTAGTCACTACCATTGTTTGCCTTGACTTCCCATCCCGCAGAGTCAACAATACGCCTCGAAGTTTGCGGGCTCCCGTGTTCGCGTGCAGGGCAAGGCTGTGAACTTCGGCTCGGTCGCGCAGTCTGCGTGAAAACCCAGAACGTTCCAATACCAATTTCGGAGACTCTTATGAAAAAAACGAGCTTGTTTGTAGTCTTGATGTTGATCACCGTAATCGGAGCTGGCACGGCCAGCTTCGCCGCCTGCACCGCTACCACCCTCTCCACCGCGCCGGGAGTGTGGGGAATCGAGTCCTATGGCTCATCCCCCGGCGGGCTGGACAACATCCTGATGCAAGTCACCTTTGTTTCGGGGGGCACCTTCACCGGAACCGAATACCAAAGCATCGCTGGGACGCTCAGCACCTTTGCGATCTCAGGTACGTGGGCTATGGCGTCGCCGGCATCAACCTGCCAGGGCACTATGATCGTCACCTCCCCATCGACTCAGACCTTCAATTTCGCTCTCGACAACGGCGGAAAGGGCGGCAACATAGTGCAAATCGACCCCGGTTACACCCAGGTCGGTTTTATGGTCGCGCAGGGAACGATCACGGCTGGTTGCAGCAATAAGCTTTCCAAGAATAAACAGTTCTCCCTTTATTCGAACGGCACCATCCCAGCAGTCGGCGGTCTCGTCACCGGTACGGGAGAGCTAAAGTTCGACGGGAAGACCCCCGGAGGGATTACTGCCATCCCGTACGTAACTCTTGACCTTGGCGGGGCGGGGAATTTCGTACTTCCGGCCACCGGAACTTATACAACCAACCCGAACTGCACCGGCACGGGGACCCTTACGCCGACAGGGTTGGGATCGTCGTTCTCTGTCGATTCCGTGGTCGTAGCCGGAGGCAAAGAGTTCCTGTGGATCGTGACAAACCCCGGTGATAACATCTCGGGATATTTTTTGCAGTAGTGGACTGGCCCTGGCGGGTGGCCCAGCCTTCCGCTAGCGCAACCACACAGTGGGTGTGCCCCATCCTTCGCGTGCTTTTCGCGAAGGGTGGGCGGGCGGTCTGATCGCACGGTGGGACCCGTGCGTTCACGCCGCATCGCCGCCTACTGCGCGAGCGCCTTCTTGCCGGACGAACTGAAGAGCGCCGTCACGATAATAAGCAACGCCGCGCCCAGATAGACGAACGTCTTGACGGTCTTCTGCAAAACGCCCTTACGTTGCCCCAAGATGTCGTGTACCCTTGGTTCGGCGTGCGGGCCGGTTTGCGTTTCGGCCTTCGCGTCTCGCTGAGAAGTACGGTTGTTCTCGGCGATGACAGTTATCCGGCGAGCTCCGTCGAATTGTGCGCCCCAAAAAATCAAGGCACTGTACCGCAATATTTTGGGAACCACTATTTTTTGTGTTGGCGCTCCTAATACTGATAAGCAATAACTCTTTTTGAAGTGCGGGAGTAAGCGTGTTCCGTTTAGGCCGCACTTCGGATGCCGTGTACTCGGAGAGCCAGGGGTTCGATCCGCTGATGGCGAGACCGGACCAGAATCGAGATGAAGCGTCGTTATTGTTGATCAAAATTGGAGGACCCTAATGTTCATGAGGAATGCGAAGGCGTGGATCCGTTCAGGCGGATTGGGTTTGGGATGCCTGCTGGTACTGTTGGGACTGCTGAATGCGGCACACGCTCAAGGCGTGGGCACGGCTTCCGGCATAAAAGGGACCGTCACTGACGCTTCGGGCAGCGTTTTGCCAAAGGCAAATGTGGTCGCGGAGAACGCCGAGAAGGGGATCCGGCGCAGCGCCGTTACCGACAGCAGTGGCGCGTATCTGTTAACCGGACTACCACCGGGCACCTACAACGTCAGCGCAGAGATTTCCGGTTTTGGAACCGAGATCCAGAAGGGCATGGTCGTCACCGTCGGTCAGACGGCGATTCTGGATTTCCACCTGAAGGTGGCGTCAGTAAAGGAAACCGTCGAAGTGGCGGCCGAGGCGCCTACGGTGGATACAGAGAAATCAAGCCAGTCCAACACCCTGACCCAGGTCTATATCCAGGATCTACCGATTGACCGCAGGGACTACCTGACCTTCTCCTTGCTGGCGCCCGGCGTTTCCAACTCCACCAGGATCGCCGATGACACGAGCTATCGCGTCAAGCAGTTCAGCACCAGCGGACTTTCCTTCTACGGCAGCAACGGCCGGGGCAACAGCGTGACGGTGGATGGCGGCGAAGCCAACGACGATGAAGGCGGCGTGCGCCTGACCTTGGGCCAGGACGCGGTGCAGGAATTCCAGATCAACCGGAGCAATTATGGCGCAGACTTGGGAGGCGCGAGCGGCGCCACCATCAACATTGTGTCGAAATCCGGCACCGACAACATCCATGGCAGCGCCTTCGGCTTTTTCCGTGACAGTGCCATGGATGCGCGCGATCCCTTCGCCTTCAGTTCGGCCCTGAAGCCAGACCCGACCTTCTCTAATTTCAACACCAATTCGGTGGGCGATCCGATCAAGAATTCGCTCAGCCGCCAGCAGTATGGCGGCGCCATCGGCTTCCCCGTCATGAAAAACAGGACCTTCCTGTTCGCTTCTTTCGAAGGCTTGCGGCAGAATTCGCAGAATTCCGTTCCCCTGCTGACCGACAGCTCGATCTTCGCCGGACCAACCATCGCGGGAACTAGTACTTTTGCGACGAGCGATCCCAGGTATGGGCAGCAGCAAGTTCTTCAGGCGCTGGCAGGCCAGGGGACTACCTTGGTGCCATGTTTAGGTCCTTCGCAGCCTCCCATCCAGGCGTACTCGTGCGCCGAGATACTCCAGGGCCAGTTGGGGGTCAGCCCTTTTTTCAATATCTTTTCGCAGCAACAGCAACTGGTGGATGGCTTCATCATAAGCCAGCTTGAGAATAACGGCGGAGTGTTTCCATTTGACACGCGGCAGTACCTGGCATCGGCTCGCCTCGACCACCGCATCAGCGAGAACGACCAAGTCTTCCTGCGCTACAACTACGGGCATGACCTGGAAGAGTCTCCCGACGTGCAGTCCTTGACCGGCTACTCGCGAGGCAGCTCGGTACAGGCTTATAACCATACTTTGCTGGCCTCATGGTTCCACTTTTTCAGCCCGAGCACCGAGAATGAAGTCCGGGTGCAGTATAGCTACAACCACGCGAACGTCATTCCCAACGAGCCCGCCGAGGTGGGACTTGATATTTTCGGCGTCGCCAATTTGGGAACGAACATCTTTCTCCCCAACTACGAGATCCTGCGCCGCTATGGATTCGCGGACAACCTCACCCTAACCCACGGCCACCATACCATGCGGCTCGGCGGTGAAGAGCTGATCCGGGGCAATCACACTCAAACCAACGTCTTTATGCCGGGCCGCTTTGAAACAGGGCCCATTACGGGAGGCATACTGTCCCCGTGTTTTTACCCCACCTTTTCTGGTCTGAATACCTGCGGACTAAACACGCCCGGCGCCAATCTGAGCTCGCTGCAGGCTTTCTCGTTGGGGGCGCCTACTATCTTTGAAGACGGATTCGGCTCTCCCGCCGCCACCCGCACCAGACCGTTTACCGCCGCGTATTGGCAAGACGCTTGGGCCCTGAAGTCAAACTTCACTCTTACCTACGGCATCCGCTATGAACTGGACACACAATACCTTCCTTTGCGCACCCCCTGGCACAACTTTGCCCCCCGTGTTTCCTTCGCGTGGGACCCTTTCAACGACCACAAGACCGTGATCCGAGGAGGATACGGGATATTCTATGGACAAATTTACGACTCCATTCCCGGTGTAGATCTAGCGCTGGGGGTTCTGAACAAGAACAACACTGCGGTCGAGAACAATTTGCCCTATGCGAGCGGCTACCCCGGCAGTCAGGTTAATAACCTGGTTGCCACTTGCGGCCTCCAATCGGGCGGTGTGCCGCTTCCCAACTTCCTCGGCAACGGCTCCAGCCCTTGTAACCGGCAAGTGGGTATCTATATAGATCCGATTAATGCGGACGCCCTCCTCGGCCCTTTTGCTCCGCCGAACTCTGCTGCCCAGGCCGTCTTCTCAAAGCTGTTTGCCCAGGGAAATCCCGGATTTAGTGGGGGAGTGAATAATGGGGGAGTAATTGGCTGCACTACGCCCCCTCCCGGGAGCTATGGTTGCATCACCGCGAGCGACTTCACTGCAGCATCCAATGGCCTTTTCGTCCCCACGAATAGCGGCCACGTTCCCATCCTAAGTGTATTATTCAGCAACCAGGTTAATTACCAGAGCCCTTACTCGCAACAAGCTGAGTTTGGCATTGAGCGGCAGCTCGGCCCTGGTTTCTCGGTTTCCCTCAGCTACATCTATTCCCACACCGTCCATCTCCCAGTGGCGATTGACACGAACATGAAGGATCCGGGTTTTGTGACGGCAACCCTGGCCAACGGAAAGACGGTCTCCTACCGCGACTGGAATGTACAGACACAGTTTGACCCCCTGTACCAGATCACACCAGCCTGCTCCGGGACCAATGGCCCTTCCCACTGTTTCTACAGCCCGTTCGTTGTGCAAAACAACCAATACACTTCGGCGGGGTCCGCCCTTTATCAGGGCGGCATTATCGAGGTCAAGAAACAGTTCAACAAGACGACCGCGATCATGGCGAATTACACCTACAGCAAAGCCCTTGACACAACCACGGATTTCAACAGCGACTACGGACCCCAGGACAACCTGAACCCGGGTGCGGATCGCGCTGTGTCGAATTTCGATGAGCGGCACAAAGTGGTAATCGCGGGCGTCCTCGACAGCCCGTGGAAAGGCGCCCTGTCCAGCTTCGAACTGGCACCAATTTTCAATTACAATAGCGGGCATCCCTTCAATTTGCTGAGTGGAGAACCCACCAATGGCGACAATCACCCCACCAATGGCCGCCCCATCGGGGCCCCTCGCAACTCCGGCCTTGGTCCGAGTTACGCCGATTTCGACGCCCGCGTGAGCTGGCATCACAAAGTGGGCGAGAGAAGCACTCTCCTAATCACGGCGGAAGGATTCAACATCGCAAACCGGACAAACTATGCCAGCGTGAACAATCAGGTGGGCCCGCTGTTCGCGATTAGCCCAGCCCTTGGCGGGTCGGGTTCGATGACCTTCAACGTGCATGGGATCGCGCCCGGAACAAAATTGAATGGAGGCACGGTGAGTTCCAGCACGCCGCTTGCCTTCACTTCCGATTTCCCGAAACGTGAGATTCAACTCGGGTTGCGCCTCACCTTCTAACTCAGAGGAAAGCCAGGTTTCCCTATTTGATGGGACAAATTTCGTGTCGCAATCAGCGCGGCGTCGAGGGGGCCCAATGAATCCGCACGATGAGTGCAATGGCGATTTAACGCCAACTATCCGGCCAATGACAAAGAAAAGCCGCCCAGACCTCGGGCGGCATTATAGCCTGCGTCATTCACATCAATCCGTCTGCCGTTCAAACGCGCCCATGTCGCAGCGCTTGTCTTGTTTGTGGGCACCGGGACGTGGGAAACCGCGTTGATCGGTCGTCAATAGGTTGCCATTGCCATCGGTGCAGCCGTTGGGGTTGCCCGCGTCAACCGTCGGGCTTTTTATCAGTTCAGGGATGGTCTGGGTCGGGCCGCCATGGTAGCCCAACGTGCCGAGTTTGGGTTCTGTGTTGTTCATATCGCCGGGGCCAGTGAAGTTACAGGTATTGTCGTCGCTCAGGTTGTAGCCATTGGAGGTCATGGTGCTCAGGCAGTTTCCCCCAGAGTTGTTCGCGATAACGCTGTTCTGGAAGGTCACCGAGCCGCCATAGGCAGTTACCTGTGTGATGCCGCCGCCTGCCGGTGCGCTGTTCCCCGCAATGGTGCCGTTGTTGATCGTCAGCGTGCCGTAGTTCAGGATGCCGCCGCCGTCGCCGCTGGTACTGTTCGCGGTGATGGTGCTGTTGTTGATCGTCCCCGTACCGCCCAAGATGCAAATGCCGCCGCCCCATGTCCCCCCGTTCCCGCTGAGAGTGCTGCTGTTGATCGCCACCGCGCCACCTCCGCTGTAGACGCCGCCTCCGTCGTAGCCACTATTCGCGGTGATGGTGCCGCGGTTGACCGTCAATGTCCCATAGTTGAGGATGCCGCCACCGCTGCCGTACTCGTACGACAGCCTGTTCCCCCTCATGGTGCTGTTGTTGATCGTGAGGGTGCCCTCGTTATAGACGCCGCCGCCCAAGTTCACTGCGACATTCCCGGTGATGGTACTTTTGTTGATCGTCAGCGTACCGTAATTAGCGACACCGCCGCCTGCAAAGTCTGAGCTGCCATTTTGGATGGTTAACTTTGAGAGAACGACAGGTGCGCTGGAAATTGTGAATACCGCACCCGCTTGGCTGCCATCCACAATCGTTGTCTTAGCACCGGAGCCGATGATGTTCAGTCTGATGCTGATGGTGAGATTCTCCGTGTAGGTCGCCGGAGCCACCGTGATGGTGTCACCCGACGAAGCCAGTGAGATGGCGTGCCCGATGGTCTTGCAGGCGTGCTTCCACGACTGGCAGTTATTGCTGTCATTGCCGTTCACGCCATCGACGTACCATGTGCTGGCCAGAGCCGCTGGGGCCAAAGCCAGAAACAGAGCCCAGAGCAGTAACTTGGAGAACTTCAAGGCACTTCTTGTAAGGGCTGTCATGGTCTTTCTCCTCTTCGGAAATCCGACACTCGCCTGAGGGGTGTGCGTCTTGCCGTGGCAACGCTGCTTCGGGAGGCGAGGAAAAAGTGGCGCTCAGAATGCGCCGATGGCTTGCAGTACCTTCTGTACTGCGATACCGGACGCTTGTCAAACGGAAGTTGAGTGACCGACATCACAAGGTGTGGTGACAAGAAGCCGTGCTGCTGGTGGGGTTTGGCGGGGGCGGAAGGACAGCAAAGAAGGTGAACCTAGTCAATTTACGAAACCAGGCGTTTACACTCAAAACCCCGGTTTCGCTGGTCAATGAGTGTAAAGGCGATTTTTCAACAGTTACCTTCTGGGACTAGAATGTTGGCGTTATGCCATCTCGAAAATGGCGACTACTTGTTTTCGTTTTGGCCTTCACCTGTGTAGTGCCGCACCGTTGCGTTGCGGGACCGTTGCCACGGCGTCTCTGCAGAGTAGAACCGCCGCCCGTTCCGCTTCCAAATCCCTTCTCAAATCTCTTCCCTCGATCCGTCGCATTCCCACAACTGCCGACAACCATGTTCCCGTTGGGTGGGGTCAATCTGACGCACATCACTGCTCCGCCTGAATTTCGGGCACATGAGTCCAAGACGGCGAATGCTACGGGTGTCATCCTGCGAACTAGCCCGTGGCCTCCACCATGCGGGCCAATAGACATACGCCCACCGACCCTGTAAGCGGCAGTGCAAACAAGTTCCAACTACCCCCATCGAGGGATTCACGCATTTCAGTGCGGGACGCTTGAGCTGCTCCGCGAGGTAGCTAAGCAAATCAACCGAGGAAAATTCCAATTCTGAAGTGCAACTGTTGAAATCAGGCGTGGCTGTTGAAAAACTCTTTTGAGGTGTTTCTAGTCCAAAATTGAGTTTGTAAGTTGTTGAATTTAACGTTCGAGGAACACCCCGAAATTCGCCGAAATTACTGTATTGGTTCCTTTTTCAACAGCCACAGGCGTTAGCGCTCAAAACCGAGGTCATGCTGCGTCCATCTCCGCCAAGAGTTTGGCGTAAGAGCGGATAGATTCCAGCTTGTCTTCCCGAAGGCCGCGCAGGTCTTCCTCACCGAGCCGGCTTTCTCGGAGAAGATTCCCGAAGACGAGTGTGAGTTGCGAGGACCGGTAGTCGTACTTGCGATCGATCTCTTTACGGCGTTGAGTCAGGGAGTGCTCCAGATCCCACAGGTCCGACGCCTGCTTGATCTGGGTTGTTGGTTGATGGTGTTGGCGGCCAGACCGCGGGATTCCAGGTGCATGCGGTAGCGAACGACGACGATGCGGTTGAATGCCAACCGGGGCTCAGAGCAGTACCAGGCGATGAATTTGTTTTCCCGGTTGCGCAACCGCTGGACTCGTATTACGCTGCGCTCGATCGGCAATTCATCCCATCCGAATTAAGGAGCAAAGCCATGCCAAGCGAGTCCAGGCCATCCGGCGATCAGACCCCCGCAACCGCGGGATCCGCGACCGCCGCAGACGCGCAAATCATTCTCCACCTGTACGCTCTGCGACGCGACCGCGAGATGCGAAAAGCCCGGCACTTTATCTCAGCCGAGATCTGGCCGGAAAGCGCCGAAGAGGTATTGCGCATCGCACGCGACTATCCCAGCCCGGAGAACACCTGGTTGCGCCAGGTCACCAGCTACTGGGAAATGGCTGCCTCCTTCGTGTTGCGCGGCGCCGTCCATGAGGGTCTTTTCTTCGATGCCAGCGGCGAGATGTTTTGCGTCTATGCGAAATTCAAGCCTTTTCTCACCGAGATCCGCCAAAAGCTTCCCTACTTCCTGCTCACCGTGGAGAAAGTTGTCATGAACACGCCCGAGGGCCGGAAGCGGTTGGAGCGGCTGGAAAAGCGCCTGGCCCGCCGTAAACAGAAACTGGCGGAGCGCCGTGCCGCTCTTGTCGGGACATCGGCTGGCTTCAACTAGCGCCGTGACCGCGAGATGGTTACCGCGGGTGGCCGAAGGTGTAACGCCGGCATCTTGCCGGCTGTCCCGCCGCCGGGCAGATGGGATCGCGCAAACTCGCTTTCGTTATTGCTGGGAAATGCTGCAAGACCCGGCGGCCATCCTCACGGTAAATGCGACTACCCTGCCCAGCTGTCGTCGCCGTAGTTCTTCCACACATACTTGTGCTGGCACGTGGTTGAGCAGAAGTGCACCGCATTCTTTTCACTCGCGCGTTGCTCGTCCCATTTACCCAGCAGGGTGATGGCGTACTTCATGACCCTCCCTGGTCCTGCGCCTTCGAAGCCCAGCAGCCAATCTTGGTCGTCACCCTTCCGCTTTCCGCAAAATTTGCAAAGGAATTCCATCGTGACAGCTCCGCTCACCACAACCAGTTTGCTCCCTCGGAGGCAGAAATGTCAGTGACCGCAGCTGCTCCCATTGGGATTGCACGGGAATGCTCTGTTATCTTGATCAGACGGAAGCCGAGTTTTGCGGCTCGCCTTTGAAACGCTCAGCTCCGCGATCTCTCACCTATGCCGATCTCGATCTGTCACGTCGTGGGCGCGCGGCCCAACTTCATGAAGGCGGCGCCCCTCATTCGCGCCCTGGCCGCATATCCCTCCGTGCGCCAGATCCTGGTTCACACCGGACAGCATTACGACGTCAACATGTCCGACATCTTCTTCCAGCAGTTGGCGATGCCCGCTCCCGACTTCAACCTGCAAGCCGGCTCGGGCACGCATGCCCAACAGACCGCCGCCATCATCCGCCACTTCGAGCCCGTGGTCGCGGACAGGAAGCCATCGCTGGTCGTGGTCTATGGCGACGTGAATTCCACCATCGCCGCCGCGCTGGTGTGCGCCAAACTCGGCGTCCCCGTGGCGCACGTGGAAGCCGGACTGCGCTCCTTCGACCGCAGCATGCCGGAGGAGATCAATCGCGTGCTGACCGATCAGATTTCCGATCTGCTGTTCACTCCCTCCGAAGACGGAAACCGCAATCTCGCCCGCGAAGGCGTTCCCGCCGAGCGTATTCACCTGGTAGGCAACGTCATGATCGACACGCTGGTCCGCATGTTGCCGCATGCCCGGCCTCCGGAGGTGGATCTTCCGCCGCGCTACGTTCTCGTGACCCTGCACCGGCCGTCGAACGTGGACGACTTGCCCTGGCTCGACGAGATGCTCCGAACCCTCGCCGAGTTAAGCGATCACACGCCGGTCCTGTTCCCGGTGCATCCGCGGACCGCCAAAGCCCTGGAAGAGAGCAGTCGTAGAGACGCAGCTCGCTGCGTCTCCTCCGCGGCTCCCCGTGTCTCCTCTGCGGGAAAGTTTGACGCCGGCCGTCTCCGCCTGATGGCCCCCCAGCCCTACCTGCAGTTTCTCGCCCTGCAGCAGAAGGCGGCGCTGGTCATCACCGACTCCGGAGGCATCCAGGAAGAAACCACGTTCCTGGGCGTTCCATGCCTCACCGTGCGCGAGAACACGGAGCGCCCCGTGACCGTCGAATGCGGCACCAATGTTCTAGTCGGCCGCGACCTGGATCTTCTCCGCGAAGCCGCTCACCGCGTCCTGCGCGGCGAGAAAAAAGCGGGACGCATCCCGCCCCTCTGGGACGGCCACGCCGCCGACCGCATCGCCGAGATCGTCGCGCGCCGCGAGTAGCGAGTCATTGTCTGCTAACGGACCAGCACCCCCTCCCCCTCCCCCCTCCCCGTCGATCTTTTAGAATCAAAGGTTTAGCCTGGATTTGGCCCATGATTCCGGGCCAAGTTTTTGACTTGAAGGGACGTACGGCCAAAATCTAGAGCGCAAAGGAGTTAGTTGGTGCTTCTGACCCCATGCCAGCGCGGGCGGAGAGCGACCCACGAATCGCGCCCGCATATTGGCTATAGTCTGGTTAGAATTATTATCTTTTTGAGTGGGATTGTCTGTGAGGCGCGTCACGAGGCGAATGTGACAATTAAATCCCACATTGGGAAAAGGGCGAAGCACGAGGCAACGCATCCCACGTCTCGAGAAAGCGCGAGACGTGGGGCTACCCGGCAAGCCTGGATAGGAGTTAGATCCCTCCTCGAGAACAGTCGCGAGGCGGCGTGAGATTACAGCCCACGGCGTAAGCCGTGGGTAGGATTTGATATAACAAGAAAGTAAAATCACGTTAGCGGACGCTGTGCTAGCATTACGGTGGTTGTTGAGGCTCAAATCAATTGGGCTCCCGGACTCGATTGGGGACGTTATGACCTATCATTCTTTCCTGAAAGTGACAAGAGTCAAGTTAGCTTTTCTGTTCTGTACAATTTCATGCTGCGCCGCGGTCAGTCCGCAGTATGTGTTCAATCGGGCGGATTTCGCCACCGGGCATTTTCCGTATGCCGTCGCGACAGCTGATGTTAACGGTGATGGCAGGCAGGATGTCATTGTGGCCAATCGTGGCGATAACACCGTCTCCGTGTTTCTCGGAAAGTCGAGTGGGATGTTCGCTACCCAAAAGACTTACCCGACCGCGATGGGTCCGGTGGCTGTGGTCGCGGCTGACTTTAACCATGACGGAAAGCCTGACTTGGCGGTAGCGACCGCCGCGGGTGTTGTTTCGATCTTGTTGGGCACAGGAAAGGGAACGTTCCTGCCCCACGTTGACTATCAGGCTGGTGCGGGACCTTTTGCGTTGAGCGTTGGAGACTTTAATCACGACGGCAACCTCGATCTCGCGGTCCTCAACAGCAGCAGCAATACCGTGTCCATACTGCTCGGAAAAGGCGACGGAACCTTTCAACCTAAAGTAGATTATGCCGTTGGATCATCGCCGACTGCTATCGTGGCGCAAGATCTAAATGGTGATGGCAATCTCGATCTGGTGGTCGCTAACTCTGGAGAGAGTTACGTCTCTATTTTGCTGGGGAATGCGAATGGAACGTTCAAGTCCGCATCTCAGGTTTCAACCCAATCGGGACCCTGTGCAGTCGCTGTGGCTGACTTTAACGGCGACAAAATACCGGACTTAGCCGTGTCGCATCAGGACGCACCCTGGAGCCTAACGATTCTACTGGGGAACGGTGATGGCACTTTCCGAGCCGAACAGCAGGTTGCGCAGAACGAAATCACTTACCAAATGGAAGCGGCTGATGTGAACGGCGACGGAAAGGCCGACCTAATCTTGCCGATCGTGTTTAGCGGGGGAGCAGTCGTGTTTTTGGGAAAGGGAGATGGCTCGTTTCAAAGTCCTGTCGTTTATACGACGGGCAGCTATCCCGGCGCCGTTGCGGTGCAGGACCTAAATGGTGATGGAAATTTGGATCTCGCCGTAGTCGACGAAAATGCAAATCGCCTCACTGTGCTGCTTGGCAACGGAGACGGCACGTTCAGTCCCTTGCGCAGTCTGCCGCCGCCCCCGCAGCAACCCTTTCCGTTGTCGGCATTGGCATCGGCGATCGGCGACTTTAACGGCGATGGCATTCCCGACGTGGCAGTGGCTGAAGGGAATGTCGGGTACAGCACGGGCGGAGTTCTTGTGTTGCTGGGCACCGGAAACGGTTCATTCGAGCAGCCGGTCTATACCGACTCTAAGGGTGCTTTCGGCATTGCGGCCGCCGACTTCAATGGCGACGGTCATCTCGATGTTGCGGTCGCAAATGCTAACGGCGCTGCCGTTTTGCTCGGCGATGGCCGGGGCAACTTTGGCGGTTTGCAGCAGGTGTTGTTCACACAGGCTCAGCCGGCACGCGGTCTCGTTGTGGCGGATTTCAACAATGACGGCCATCAGGACTTAGTCGTCCTGGGGAACGGTTTCGTGCAGCAAAATCCGATTTACATGTTTCTAGGGAACGGTGACGGCACGTTTCAGCCCGCCAAGCAGTTCTGGAGTTCGAACTCGATCCCGATGGCGATTGCTTCGGGCGATTTCAACCACGACGGCAAGGAAGACCTGGTTGTGACGTTGAATCCGAACGGCATTGCGGTGATGCTTGGAAATGGTGATGGCACTTTTCAAGCGCCCGTAACCTATCCGACGGACCAATCGCCAAACGGGCTCACTGTCGCCGACGTCAACGGCGACGGCGTGTTAGACGTTATCGCCACAGGCGACTTGGTTGACGTGTTCATCGGAAAAGGGGACGGCACGTTTGCAAAAAGCGTCAACTATAAGGGCGGGAGCTTTCCGGGGCCTGTGATTACCGGCGATTTCAATGGGGACGGAAAGCTCGACATCGTAGTTGCAGCAGAAGGGCCCGGTGCGTTAGGCGATATTGAAATCCTCCTTGGGAACGGCACCGGAAAGTTTAGCTCTCCAATCGAAATCGCAAGTCCGGCTGCCTCCAGCGGCCCGTTGCAGGCCGGGGATCTGAATCAGGACGGTACTTCAGATTTGATTGCAGCGAACGGCTTCATGTTTTTGAGCACGCCCATTGCAACGATTTCTCCTACGACTTTGAATTTTGGCACAGTCAAAGTCGGTCAAACGAGCGCTGTGAAGACCGTTACGATCGCGAACAACGGGAACGCTCCGCTCCTGATTACCGCTCTCACGGCCCCAGCTGCCTATCACATCGTGAACAACTGCGGCACATATCTTGGTGCCCGTTCTTCCTGTGTGTTAAAAATCACTTTCAGTCCAACCGCTCCCGGCAGCGATCCCGGGTCGCTCTTGCTCACCGATAACGCACCCAGGGGACATCAAAGCGTACTGCTAGCTGGGCAGGGGAAGTAGAGCGGCGAACAATCAAGAAGGAATCGCGGGCCCAATGCGCGCAACAAAAAGCCCCGCCTCGCGGCGGGGCTCGGTTTTGCTAACGACTAACGACCAGCGACTATCGACCGGTCCTCAGTACATATCCCCCATGCCCCCGCCGTGGCCGCCGCCCATCGGAGCTTCCTTCTTTTCCGGAATCTCCGCGACCAGCGCTTCGGTGGTCAGCATGAGCGAGGCGATCGAGCCGGCGTTGGTCAGAGCGGTGCGCACGACCTTCGTCGGATCGAGCACGCCCGCCTTCACCAGGTCTTCGTACTCGAGGGTCAGAGCGTTGAAGCCGAAGTTATTGTCCTTGGAGTCGTTCACTTTGCCTAGGACGATAGCCCCTTCTTCGCCGGCATTCTCGGCGATCTGGCGCAACGGCTCCACCAGAGCGCGCTTCACGATGTTGACGCCGATCTGTTCGTCGCCTTCGACCTTCAGCTTGTCGAGAGCGGCGACGCAGCGGGCCAAAGCCACGCCTCCACCGGGGACAATGCCTTCCTCGACGGCGGCGCGGGTGGCGTGCATCGCATCTTCGACACGCGCTTTCTTCTCTTTCATTTCGGTTTCGGTTGCGGCGCCGACTTTAATGACGGCTACGCCACCGACCAGCTTCGCCAGCCGCTCCTGCAACTTCTCTTTGTCGTAGTCGCTGGTGGTCTTGTCGATCTGGCTGCGAATTTCTTTCACCCGGCCTTCGATCTCCGTGTGCTTGCCCTTGCCTTCGACCAGGGTGGTGTTGTCCTTGTCCACGGTGATCTTCTTGGCCTGGCCGAGGTCCGCCATCTGGACGTTCTCCAGCTTGATGCCCAGATCTTCGGTGATGGCCTTGCCGCCGGTGAGGATGGCGATGTCCTGCAGCATAGCCTTGCGGCGATCGCCGAAGCCCGGCGCCTTCACGGCGCAGACCTGCAGCGTGCCCCGCAGCTTGTTGACGACCAGGGTGGCGAGCGCTTCGCCTTCCACGTCCTCGGCGACGATCAGCAGCGGCTTGCTGTTCTTGGCAATCTGTTCGAGCAGCGGCAGCATGTCCTTCATGTTGCTGATCTTCTTTTCGTGGATCAGGATGTAGGCGTTCTCCTGCACCGCTTCCATGCGCTCCGGATCGGTGACGAAGTACGGAGACAGGTAGCCGCGGTCGAACTGCATGCCTTCGACCACGTCGAGCTGGGTCTCCAGCGTCTTCGACTCTTCGACGGTGATGACCCCATCCTTGCCGACTTTCTTCATGGCTTCGGCAATGATCTTGCCGATGGTCTCGTCGTTGTTGGCGGAGATCGTGCCCACCTGGGCAATCATTTCGCCGGTGACGGGCTTGGAGAACTTGTCGAGCTCGCCCTTGATGCGGGTGCCTTCTTTGTCGAGGCTGCCGCAAATGAGGGTGACGGCCTTCTCGATGCCGCGCTTCATGGCCATGGGATTGGCGCCGGCGGCAACGGTCTTTACGCCTTCGCGATAGATGGCCTGGGCGAGAACGGTGGCGGTGGTGGTGCCATCGCCGGCGACGTCGCTCGTTTTGCTGGCGACTTCGCGGACCATTTGCGCGCCCATGTTCTCGAGTCCGTCTTTCAATTCAATTTCTTTGGCGACGGTGACGCCGTCCTTGGTAATGGTCGGCGAGCCGAATTTCTTCTCGATGACCACGTTGCGGCCCTTGGGGCCGAGAGTGACCTTCACAGCGTCAGCCAGCAGGTTGACGCCGCGGAGAATGGCCTGGCGGGACTCTTCTCCGTGAACGATTTGCTTTGCCATAAGTGTTTGCTCCTTAAAGATGTGTGCAGGCCGTGCCTGCGGATTGCTTGTGTAGGACCGGGTCTCTGACCCGGTCAGGCCGAGCGAAGCTCGGCAGTTCGCGAGTCGTGAGCTCCGAGCTAGTAGCAAGCAGTTACTCGCTACTCGCTACTTCCTCGCGCCGGCAGTTTCTTTCTTGGCCGGAGTCAAGGCGCCGGAGAGGATCCCGAGGACTTCCTCTTCGCGCATGATGACGAAGTCTTCGCCATCAATCTTGATCTCGGTGCCGGAATATTTGCCGAACAGGATGCGGTTGCCTTCCTTCACGTCGAGGGGGCGAACCTTGCCTTCTTCGCTGATCTTGCCCTTGCCGACGGAGATGACTTCTCCCTCCTGCGGCTTGTCCTTGGCGCTGTCGGGGATGATGATGCCACCGCGGGTGGTTTCGGCTTCTTCCACGCGACGGACCAGGATGCGGTCATGCAGCGGGGTAAACTTAGTTGCCATGTTTGCGTGCTCCTTTCAAAAGTCGGTAGGTCGGTTGAATCGCCTTCAGAATTTCCCAGGAATCCGGGGCTGTTAGCGCTCCGGTGTCACGAGTGCTAATTATAGAATCTGGGGGGAAAGTTGTCAAAATTCGACGGCCAGATCAGGGGCGCCACCAAGCCTGGCGGATCATCAGAAGATGTTGTAAGTAAAGGCCTTACAGTTCTTTGTACGTTCGAAAAGACGCAGTCTTGTTCGCCTTTCCCGCAAGGGTTTGAGCGGTGACAAAAGAGGTGCGGCGTGCGTACAATGGCTAGCCATGAAAAGAAGTGCGCGGGGACTGATCGGGCTGGTCTTGCTGCTGGGAGCCGGGGTGGCGGGCCGGGGGATGGCCCAAGACGATGAGCGGACGTCGTGGCTGAAGTTCCTGGTGTTGCGGATTGACAACGGCAAGCCGGTGAAGAACGCCGCGGTGATTATGCATCCGGTGAACAGCAAGGGGAAGCAGGCCAAGGGCGGCATGGAACTGAAGACGGATACGGACGGGCGGACCGGCTTTGACGGGATTCCCTACGGAATGCTGCGGGTGCAGGTGCTGGCGGCGGGCTTCCAGACGTATGGGGAAGATTACGACGTGAACAAGCCGGAGATGGAGATCACGATCAAGCTGAAGCGTCCGCAGGGGCAGTACTCGATCTACGACCAGCCGGGGGAAAAGAAAGAGGAAAAGAAAGACGACAAGAAGCCGCCCGAGTCGAAGCCGCCGTAGAAGATGGCAGCGGGCAGACGGCAGCTTGCAGAACTAGCTGACCTCGACGCGTCGGCTCCGACTTCTCGAAAAGCGCGAGAAGTGGGGCCTTTCGCCGCGATCGCTTCACTGTAGAGACGGGGCTTGCCCCGTCTCCGGGGACGCGACAATCCATCCAGCCGCTGAGCCAAGTAGCACCAAAGTGGTCTGTGTATCTTTAGCTGAGACTGGTAGATAATGGTTCCGACCGAGGGGGTCACGGGGAAACCCATGGCCCTTTTTCAATTGAGGGTCTGTCGGGCGGACAAACCACCGTGCGCCCCAAACGAGTGACTGCCGATAGCAGGAGGTCATTGATATATCCGAAATCTTCACCGCCGAGATTCAACGACGGCGGGCAAAGTGCTCGTCCCACGGAGAGGGAGTCAAGAGCAACTGCGGCGGACAGGAGTGTCCGCCCCACACCCATAGGGAGTCAAAAGCAACTGCGGCGGACAGGAGTGTCCGCCCCACACAGGAGTGTGTGTCCCACAGAGGGGGCCCGTCCTACACGCGGGATGACAGATGGGGCGGGGTGTCCTACAATCGGCGACGATGGCCGGTCAGGATCTGGTAGTGGAGCGGTACGCGGGGGTGACGGACGAGCAGCGGATTCTGCTGTTGCGCGGACCCCTGACGCTGGAAACGTCTCCGCATTTTGATCGGGCGGTGCGCAACGAGAACGCGGAGACGATGATCCTGGACCTGGCGAACGTGCCGTACATTGACTCGGCGGGGTTGGGTTCGCTGGTGAGCGTGAATGTTTCGCATCAGAAAACGGGGCGACGCCTGGTGCTGACCGCGGTGACACCCAGAGTTGCGAAGGTGCTGGAGATCACCAAGGTCAAGGAGTTGTTCATGACCTTCCCCAGCACCTGGGAGGCGGTGGAAGCGTTGGCCAATACGGGAGAGGCGTAGGGATTGCAGAAGTCAGAAGTCAAATTGCAGAAGTAAACCTCTGACCTTTCAGTAGAGGCGCTTGCGTCAGAGGCGCTCTACTTCTGCAATCTGATTTCTGACTTCTGACTTCGGACTTCGTTTTACCTCTGCAGTCTGACCTCTGACCTCGGTTTACTTCTGCAATCGGACCTCTGAGCTCTGCAATCGACAGCCGCAAGTTCGAGGATTGGCTTCAGAAATCCTTTGAGGTTCGGAAAGCCGACCCTCAGGGGCTAAAGCCCGCATGTTTGGCGGATCCTGGCGGCACGGCTGAAGCCCTCCACCCCATCAAGCCAAAACCGGGCTTGCTGGGGGCCCCGGCCATGCCCTACCCAAAACCCGATTCTTGAAACTTGCTCCCTCTTTAATTCTGTAGAATACCTGCCCATGGACTACCTTCTGAAAACTGAACCTAGCGTGTATTCGTTTGGCGACCTGGAGCGCGAGAAGACGACCATCTGGGATGGGGTGACGAATCCGGTGGCGGTGAAGCATCTGCGCGGGATGAAGCCGGGCGAGCGGCTGCTGATCTATCACACCGGGGACGAGAAGAGTGCGGTGGGGACGGCGTCGGTCGAGTCGGTGGATGCGAGCGAGGCGAAGAATCCGCGGGTGCGGATCAAGGTGGGGAAGGCAATCGCAAAGCCAAAGACTCTGGCGGAAATCAAGGCGCAGACCCTGTTCGCGGAATCGCCGCTGGTGCGGCAGGGACGGCTGAGCGTGGTGCCGCTGACAGAGGCGCAGTGGGGATGGCTGGTGGGGGAGTGAGGGGATTGCAGAAGTCAGAAGTCAGATTGCAGAAGTAAAGCGAGGTCAGAGGTTAGAGGTCAGATTGCAGAAGTGTAATGATGCGATGGCGCTGCGGGGCGCGGGGAAAAGCCTTCACCACAGGGGTCACAGAGGAACACAGAGGGTCAACCAGCCAGTTTGCGGAGGAATTCCTGCTCGTCCATGCGGTACTTGAAGGCTTTGCGGCCGTTGATGAAGACGACGGGGACCTCGTCGTTGTAGAGGTGGCGGAGTGCGGCGTCGGAGTCAACGTCGATTTCGCGCCAGGTGAAGCCGCCGCGCTTGTGCAGCTTGACGAGGGTCTCCTTGACGATCTCGCAGAGGTGGCATCCCTTGCGGGAATACACGATCACTTCGCGAGGCTCGGACATGGGAAGGGCAGTGTAGCAGTCTCGAGGCAAGGTTTCCAAGACACGAAGGGGGTAAAATCCGGCCATGGCGAAAAAGCAAGGACTGCTTGCCGGAAAGTCGGTTCTGGTCACCGGGGCGGCGAAACGACTGGGGCGAGCGATTGCGCTGGCGGCGGCGGAAAACGGCGCGGACGTAGCCATCACGTTTCGGGAATCCGAGCGGGAGGCGCGAACGGTGGTTGGCGAACTGGCTCGGCATGGAGTGGAGGCGCTGGCGGTGCGGTGCGACGTGACCGACGAGAAAAATGTCCGCGAGATGGTGAAGGAAGTCGCGAGGGAACTGGGCGGGATCGACGTGCTGGTGAATAACGCCGCGAATTACGGGGCGGTCGAGTTTGAACGGCTGACGGTCGCCGAGTGGGATGCGATCTTTGCCTCGAATACACGGGGGCCGTTTTTGGTGTCGCGGGAGGCACTGCCGTATCTGAGGAAGCGCAAGGGAAAAATTATTCATATGGGGTCGCTGGGTGGGCTGCGTCCGTGGGCGAGGAACGCGCATTACTGCTCGTCGAAGGCGGCGCTGCACATGCTGACCAAGGTGATGGCCAAAGCTCTGGCGCCGGAGATCGCGGTGAATGCCGTGGCTCCGGGAATGATTGACCTGGGCGAGAAAGCGGGCGCGGCGTTTCTGAAGCGCATGGCACGCGAGACCCCGATGCGGAGGAATGGAACGGCGGAAGAGATCGCGGCGGCGGCGATGTTTTTCGCTACGGCTCCGCATTTCATTACCGGGCAGGTGCTGGCGGTGGATGGAGGGCTGGGGCTGTGAGAGGTCAGATTGCAGAGGTCAGAAGTCAGATTGCAGAGGTCAGATTGCAGAAGTGAGACTCAAGGGCGGCGAATTCTTTCTCAATGATCGGAACGCAAGCGATTCTGGATGGCATGTGGAGCGTGCTGGGTCTCTACTGGCTGGTGAGCGCGCTGGGGACGAAGAAGGTCGCGATCGACGAGAAGCCGGGATGGCGGATCCTACGGCTGGCGACTTTGGCGGTTATGCTGGCGCTGCTGCTGACTCCGTGGCTCAGAATGGGTCCGCTGGCGCGTCGATTTGTCCCAGAGAGCAGGATGGTGGTTTGGCCGGGCGTGGCAGTCGCGGGAGCGGGAATCGCGCTTGCCATCTGGGCGCGCCGGAACTTGGGACAGAATTGGAGCGACAAGGTGGTACTGAAGGTCGACCACCAACTCGTTCGGAGCGGACCCTACCGCTACCTGCGGCATCCGATTTATACCGGGGTGCTGCTCGGGATCGCGGGTACGGCGCTGGCGATCGGAGAGTGGCGCGGCATGCTCGCCCTGTTGCTCGTGGGAACGAGTTATCTGATCAAGGCGAAGCGGGAGGAGAGGATTCTGGGTGCGAGTTTCGGAGAGGCGTTCGCGGAGTATAAGCGCGAGACGGGATTTTTTCTGCCGGGATTTTAAGGGGAAGCGGAAGCCCGCCGAACGGCGGGGGCTGGAGTCGGCCTCGGAATCAGGAGCGTCGCTTCCGTGTAGTGTGAGACATAACGTCGGCGGTGCACGGATCTCACCCGGTAAAGCGCATGAGAGTGACCCATGAAACCTGTTGAGACTGTTCTTCACTTTCTGGACCGCATCAACCAGCGAGATGTGGACAAGCTGGCCGAGTTGATGACGGAAGATCACGTTTTCGTTGATTCGCTCGGTCAATCAGTACGGGGTCGCGAGAAGATGCGAGCCGGGTGGCGAGGCTACTACGCCTTTTGTCCGGACTATTGGGTTTCGCACGAGGAGGTTTTGCAAAATGGGAACCTCGTCGCCGTGTTCGGCTCGGCCGGCGGTACCGTTGCCGCCCAGGGCACGCTTCCCGCGGAGAATCAATGGCGGATACCGGCGGCATGGCTGGCTGTGGTGGAAAAGGGCTTGGTGAAGGAGTGGCGAGTGTACGCCGACAACAAGCCGGTGTACGACATCATGGCGAAGGCCAAACCTCGCCGGTAGTGCGTCAAGAATCGTGGCGTCCCTCCGGGACTCAGTCGTTGCGTGCATTTGCCCAGGACTTGCGTCCTGGGCTAAAGGTCATCTCCTGAACAGGCGGCCCAGTGGTTGTTGGTGCTATGGCGATGTTACGCCAACAATCGGAGGGGAAAATCTGCCCGGTTTCCGGTCCGCCCATTCATCCGCGTCGCGGGGCGGACTCTCAGCGCGCCGGAGCGGGAGAGCTGAGGTCTGCGCTGGTCTCTTTCCGCCAGAGCACCTTGGGCTGACTCTTGAGATGGATGGTTCCCCGCCCGGCGGGGTCGTACTCGAAAAACCACTGCTCCTCGTGTTTGTCCTCTGGCTGGTACGAAGGCTCGAAAGAGTAGGTGTGGATGAGGCAGGAGATGTGACCGTCTTGCGTCTTGGTGTCCACGCGGAAGATGGACTGGACGCTGAGGTTGCCCTCGCCCTGGCCAACCTCGATGGAGTCCTGGCGCACCTCAAAATAGCGATCGGCGTACGCGGAATTGTCGGTCTTCCAGACTCCAAGCAGCTGCTCGGGAATAGGAGACCGCGGCTGCATTTCCCGATATGCGATCCGCGCAGCAAAAACCAGAGCCAAAAGCCCAGCCGCGCACCAGAATATCTTCATAATCCGTGCCCTCTCACTTTCTCGCCCGACGGCGGCGCGCTAGCTTCCAACATGGGCGCCTCGACTCTCCTCGGTTGCTTCCGGGGAAGTGACTAATGAGGGTGCGTGACGCACGGATCGGCCATGCGCCGCGGCTGCCTCCTGCCCAATTACGTTTTGCCGGGTTACCACTTCAAGAAATGCTTGCACGACCCGCGGATCAAAATGGGTTCCCGCCTTTTCGCATACCAAGCCAACGACATGGTTCGGAGGCCACGCTTTGCGATAGGGCCGGTCCGAGATCATCGCATCGTAGACGTCGGCGACTGCGAAGATGCGTGCGTTCAAGTGAATGGCTTCGCCCGCTAAACCGTCCGGGTACCCGGAACCATCGAACCGTTCGTGGTGGTGCAATACGATGGGAATAAGCTCGGCAAATCCAGGGATCGGCTCGAGGATACGTGCCCCCGTGGCCACGTGCTCGCGCATGATGCGGAACTCTTCCGCGGTTAATTTCTCCGGCTTTTCGAGAATTGCAGGAGGCGTTCCAATCTTGCCGATGTCGTGCAGCAATCCCCCGCGATAGAGGATGCTGAGCTCCCTCTCCGGCAGGCCCATGAACTTCCCGATCTCCACCGCCATGCTGGTCACTCGTTCGGAATGGCCGGCGGTCCACGTCGATTTGGCATCGATAGCGCGGGCCAATGCGGTCAGCGTGCCTACACTGAGCCTATCCAGTTCTTTTACAAGCCGGGCGTTCGCCAGGGCGGCTGCCAGCTGGTCCGCGATCTGCCGCGCGTAGCGGCGGTCTTCGTCGGCAACCACAACACGTACTGGGTTCCCAAGACTGAGGATTCCCAGCAGTTGGTCATCATGAAAAAGAGGCAAGACCAGGAACGAGTGCATGCCCCGCTCCACCAACGGCGCCAGATAACTGCGGGAGGCCCGACTGCCATCCAGCTGCAAGCCGTCCGGGTGAGACTGAATTTCCTCCAGTTCTCTACCTGGGAGGGTCACGTTGTGGGACCCAGCATCGCTTCCCCCAGTCGGGGTACCGACGTAGGTGACCATCCGGGCCGGATTGTCGGCGTCATCTGCCAGCCCGACGCATACCTCTTGATAGGACAAGAGATCGGGGGTACGCCGCAGGACGGTCCGGACAATTTCTTCGCTGTGCAGCGAGGACAGCATGCCCCGGTCGATTTCGTCAATCGTCTGCAGCGCTCTGAACTGCCGGCCGAGCCGGGTCGCCATCTGGTTGAACGATGCAGCCAGTTCCTCAAACTCATCGCCGCTCGCGATTTCCACCCGAGCGTCGAATTCCGAGTTCGCAACTTGTCGTGTGCCTTTCTGCAGCTTTTTCAGAGGAACCAGGCTCCTGCGAATCTGGATGACACTCAAGAGCAGCACCACCCATACGGTGAGCAAAATGACCAGAGGAAACGTCCGCTGGAAAACTGTCAAGGGGGACAGCACATCGGCGGCGGATTCACTGAGAATCACGGTCCATTGCGGGGAAAGAAAATTGGGCTTGAGAAAAAGCTTCCAGTATCCCCCCAGGTAATGTCGATCCGCCTGGGCCCATTCGAGGTCGCCCGAGAAGCTCTTGCCCAGCTCTTCACGTGCCAGCGAAGATCGAGCGTCCGTCGGACAGGATAAGGTCCTGCCCGATTCTGTCAGAATGCACAGATTGCTGCTGGACGACACTCGGTCGGTATCCCACAGATACTTGGGATCGGGTTCCACCACCAGGAATCCGCGCCCCGGATTCTGCGTGTCAATCTGACGAAGAAGGCGGACACAGGTTTGCTCATTCTCACAGGCAAAGGTCTGCAATAGAGCCTTACCGGAGCTCAAGTGTTGTGCCTCGGCTGGCGTCAGGACAGGCGCCCCACTCAAGCTGCCCGTAAGCACGGTCACATTCCCCTGGGAAGTGACGATTCCCGAGCCCCGCAGTCGAGTCCCAGCACCTTGCGTCGAAAGCGCTAGACGCGAGGCCGCGCCGGAGCGCACGTTCTCGGCGAGCATTACCGTCTCATCGTCCAGAATCTCCAACTTTTCAAATATGGCCATGCCTTCCACTTCGGCCAAGTGCCGGAGTTCCTTTCGTGCCTGATCTTTGAGTTGCCGGGTGACTTGCCGGTAGGAAATCAGGGTGAGCACCGTGATGGGAACTAAGGCGCAGAGGACGAAGAGAAAAAAGATCCTTCTCGCCACTTTACTCTGCAGAAATGTTGCATCCCATTTCACAGTGTTCCCCGCTCAGTAATTGGAAGCCAGTCCGAGGTAGGCTCCGTCGTTGGCGCGAATGATGTCATCCTGACTGACCTTGGCTGTGATGGGTGGGACACTCTTGCCATCCTTGCCCATACTGTAAAGGTCGTAGGTGGAATTGATGGGCACCAGGAAGCGATCCTTGCGCATCTGGCCCTTGCCTTTGGCATTGGCGAAATTCAGATACTGATAAGGATGTCCCCAGGGATCAAGCATCTGGTCGCGGCCAATGTCGGCCAGCGTGTTGGGCAAGGAGTCATTTAACTGGTCGTAGGCCGCGATATCACCTTCCAAAGCATCGATGTCGCCCATCGCCCGAGCCACACGGGCGTCTTCAATGGAACTAAGAACAGAGGGAATGGCCAGAGCGGCCAGGGTCATCGCAATAACCATGGCCATCAACAACTCGACCAAGGTGAATCCGAGCGAGCTCTTGTACTTCCGCCCCATTACCATGCCGCTCCGGTCCGCTGCTTTTGCACGCCAGTGCTCTGGTCGGGGGATGACCGGCTACTGCCAGCTGGGCATGTTGCGTACGCGCAGACTTTGCAATGAACCCTGAAGAACAATTTTGGCCTATTCATCGGAAATCGAAGTAATTACGAAAGTGACCTAGGTCCGGGCACCGGGGTCATGATGGTGCTTGGTGTTTATATTCACTCACTTAGAGCGCGCAAATAGCGCATGCAGCCGAACCCCACCCGCATAGCTAAAGGCCATAAACACACCTGAGGGTGCCCGCTTGTTTGAAACTGTTGTCAACAGCGATAGCACGCACAACCTCTAAACGAGTGCTATGGCAATATTTCGACAGTAATCACGGATGCCCGGTATCATGGGAAGACTCGCGAGAATACTTGCAAATGGTCATCCCAGAACGGCAGCCCGACGACAATCGGAAGGTCGTAAAAGACCTAGATTCTCGCGGGTTAAGGAGAACCTGACGTAGAAATTTGGCAGATCGCGGCTTCGTCGTTATCACAACCTCTGGCCGGGAAGGAGTGTCCTATGAAGCCCACATTGCTGTTGTTCGTAATCGCAGGGGGTGTCCTGCTCGGCCTGGCTGTCCACTCCGGCGGACAATCCACGCAGCCCCCGGAAGCACTAACCGGATTCGACAACCAGAGCAACGGATTTTCCGATCCCGACCGCCGGACAGCGGACCAAAAATTCTTCGAGGAGATCGAGCAGATCGCCCCCGATGGACTCGGACCCGTCTATAACACCCAGTCCTGTCGCGAGTGCCACCAGACCCCGGTCACGGGAGCGGCGAGCCAGATCACCGAGTTGCGCGTGGGACATCTCGATGCCCACGGCCAATTCCAGAATCCGGAGATTCCGATCAATCACGGAGCGGCAATCATCAAGGACCGGAACCTGGTGAATGACCGCGCCATCTGTCCTGAGATTCAGGAACGCGTACCCGCGACGGAAACCGTGCGCACCACGCGCCTAGTCACGAACCTGCTCGGGGACGGATATGTGGAAGCCATCGCCGACGAGACCCTGCTTAAAATCCGGAAAGAACAATGCAAAGCGTCGCACGGAAAGATCTGCGGGCAAGCGGTGAAGGTGCTCGTCCCCGAGAGCGAGGGCAAAGACCGGATCGGACGCTTTGGCTGGAAAGACCAGCACGCGAGTCTGCTGGCGTTTGCCGGTGACGCATACTTGAACGAGATGGGGATCACCAGCCGCCTGCAACCAACCGAAGTGACGACCATTTGCAATCCGCCGGTGACGGCCACGGTTCCCAATACGGATTCCACGAAAGTCACCGAGCCCAACAGTTTGCCCGATCCCACGGACAACAACCTGGAAGACATCGACCATTTCGCCAGTTTCATGCGCTCGCTGAAGGCGCCGGCAAGAGACGCGACCGCGGCGGCAACTGCTGAGGTCAAGCAGGGCGCTCAACTGTTCGCGAAAATCGGCTGCGCGAGTTGCCACGTGGAAACGATCGTCACTGGCAAAAGCCCGGCCGCCCCCGGAGGCCCGGGTCTGCATACCGACGCTCTCGAGAACAGGGCGATCCATCCTTACAGCGACTTCCTGCTGCACAACGTTGGCACGGGAGACGGCATTCCGATTGCACTGATTGAGCACTTTGGCCGCGAGCGAGTCGAGAAGCGCATGCGCGAACTGGAAGCGTCGCGAGCCGCAGAAACACAGCCGCAAAAAGGAAAGACCGAGGACGAATGCAGCGAGAGCTACCAGACCGCAGTGCTCGAAGGAGAAAAGCGCCCCGACCTGTTGCGGGACACGCTGTGCGCGCGCAACAAGGTCCGGACAGCGCCCCTTTGGGGATTGCGAGTGCGCTCGCGCCTGATGCACGATGGAGGCTCGGTCGAACTCGGCGATGCCATCCGCCGTCACCAGGGAGAAGCCGAGGAAGTAACGGAGCGGTTCTCCAAGATGAAGCCCGCGGAGAAGATGGCGCTGCTGGCGTTCCTCCAATCGCTCTGAGGGTCTGATCAGCGGGCACCGGTCATCCGGCGCCCGCATCCCTCGGTCACAGGGAAATGTGGTTCGCCCCTTTTCTCGATCCGCGCGTCATGATTTGTTTCCGGGCGCGGGTTCGCGTATCGTTTCCATTTTCGACTCCAGAAAACTTATGACGCGCTCAATTACGGTTGGGATTTGTCTCCTGTTGGCGGTTTCGTGGGCGGTGGCACAAGATCGTCCGGAAGAAGGCGGGCATGAGATCCAGGTCTGGACGGGGGGCGGGCATTCGGTCGCGGGCGGGACGAAAAACACCAGCGTGTGGAACTTGGGAGTCCGCTACGGGTGGATCCTGACGGCACCGCACGGGCCGGGATTGCTGAAGGGACGGTTCGAATACGCGGTGGATGCGGTGCCGGCGTTTGTCGTGTTTCAGCCGCGGAATACGGCGTACGGCGCGGGGGTGAATCCGCTGGGCCTGAAGTGGATTTTCGCCACGCAGGGGGACGTGGAGCCATATCTGGAACTGGGCGGGGGAACGCTGTTCAGTTCTCATGAAGTGCCGCCAGGGACTTCAACGGTGAACTTCACGTCGGGCGCGGCGTTTGGGATGCACTTTCTGGGCGAGCGCGCGTGGACGCTCGAAGTGCGATACATGCATATTTCCAATGCGGGGCTGACCTCGCCGAATCCGGGGATCAATACGGTGCAGGTGCGGGTGGGGTTAGGGAAGTTCTTCGGGAGAAAGTAGTAGCGGCCAGCAGGTTGGGACGGTGTTAATCGCGGCAGGCTGCACGGGTACGGTAGGGGTCCTTCGACTTCGCAACACCTTCGCGCGAAGCGCGAAGATGTTGCTCCGCTCATGATGACAATCAGAAAACATTACCGCTGATGGGATGACAGAGCAGAGGTCCTTCGCTTCGCTCAGGATGACAAACAGAAAGCATTACTGCTGACGGGATAACAGTGCAGAGGTCCTTCGCTTCGCTCAGGATGACAATCCAAAAGAGTAACTATTGCTGACGGGATAGCGCGGCCGAGGTGTGCGCCGGGTCAGCGGGGCGTCCGCAGCAGGGACCGGGGGGGATGGGCGAGCCGTGGGGGCAGGTGCGGGGATGACCCAGGAATTTGCAGATCTTGTCGGTGGCTTCGGGCGAGAGGATGTGCTCGAACTTGCAGGCCTGCTGCTCGATTTCGGTTTCGCTGTCCATGGCGAGCGAGTCGGTGAA
>Ga0187804_10000024_pt1 | contig 31128 bp, 31 predicted proteins | sample NC_wetland_sal_i_3_FD_132961 | JGI IMG/M metagenome (GOLD analysis project Ga0187804, IMG submission 132961) | Wetland sediment microbial communities from Neuse River Estuary, North Carolina, USA - Control_4 | ecosystem: Environmental > Aquatic > Freshwater > Wetlands > Sediment | place: USA...
CGCAAATATCGCCCGGCGACATTCGACGACCTGATCGGTCAGGACGCGATGGTGCGCACGATCTCGAACGCTTTCGAGGCCGGGCGGATCCCACAGGCCTGGATCCTTACCGGCGTACGCGGGGTGGGTAAAACGACGACCGCCCGCATTCTCGCCCGCGCGCTCAATTACGAACTGCCGAATGGCTCAATTTCAGCGCCGACCATCAACATGCCGGCGCTCGGCGTCCATTGCGAAGCGATCATGGAAAGCCGTCATCTCGACGTTATCGAGATGGATGCGGCATCGCATAATAGCGTCGACGACGTGCGGCAAATCAACGATGCGATCCGCTACGCGCCCGTATCGGCGCGCTACAAGGTCTATATCCTCGACGAAGTGCATATGTTGTCCGGCGCCGCCTTCAACGCGCTGTTAAAAACGCTCGAAGAGCCGCCGCCGCACGCGAAATTCATTTTTGCCACCACCGAAATCCGAAAAGTCCCGATCACGGTGCTGTCGCGCTGCCAGCGCTTCGATCTGCGGCGCGTCGACGCTGCCCGGCTGGTGGAACATCTGCAGGAAATCGCCGGCAAGGAAGCGATCAAAGCCGAACCGGAGGCGCTCGCTCTGATCGCGCGCGCCGCCGAGGGTTCGGTACGCGATGCCCTTTCCTTGTTCGATCAGGCAATCGCGCATGCGGGCGCCCAAGCAGATATTTCGGGCACGGCATCCGGCCTGGTGCGCGCCGAGAACGTGCGCCAGATGCTTGGACTAGCCGACCGAACGCGCATCATCGAACTATTCGATGCCCTCATGCGCGCCGATGTCACCGCGGCGCTCCAGGAGCTGCGTGACCAATACGATTCCGGCGCCGATCCGGCCATGGTGCTCGGCGACCTGGCCGAGTTCACCCATTTCGTCACACGGATCAAAATCGTGCCGTCCTTGGCGGATGACGTGTCGCTGACCGAAGCCGAGCGCGTTCGCGGCCGCGCATTCGCCGCCAAGCTTTCGATGCGGATTCTGGCGCGCACCTGGCAGATGCTGCTCAAGGGCATTGCCGAAGTCGAAGCCGCCGGCCGGCCGATCGACGCGGCCGAAATGGTGCTGGTCCGGATCGCTTACGCTGCGGATTTGCCGACGCCCGATGAAGTCATCCGCACGCTTGGCGACGCGCGCCGTGGCGAGAATTCGGCGCCGAATCCCCCGCCTGTCGCCGGCGCCACGGAGCTTCGCGCCCAGACGCGTCCGGAGCCGGCCCGGTCGGATCAGGCGCGCCAAGACCTATCGGCGCGCGGCTCCCGCGGGCCGGTAGCAACGCCGATGCCCGCACCTGCCCCGGCGCCGGTCGAGACGCCGTCCGTAAATGTCGAGGAAATTCGAGCGCTAAAGAGTTTCGAGGACCTGATTGGCCTCGCCGCCGAAAAGCGGGATCTTTCGATCAAGAGCGCGCTCGAACGCGACGTGAGGCTCGTCCGTTTCGAAGATGGCACTCTCGAAATCGCTCTGGAAGCTGGTGCGCGCAAGACATTGATCGGGGAGCTCTCGAAGAAGCTCGCCGATTGGACCGGCCGGCGCTGGATGGTCGCGGTTTCGGCAGAAGCGGGTTCGCCTTCGCTTCGCGCGCAAGCCGAAATGCGCAAAGCGGAGATGAAAGACGGCGTGCGCGGCGACCCTCTGGTCCAGGCGGTAATGGAACGATTTCCCGGTGCTGAAATCGTCGATGTGCGGCCACCGGCCGGGCCGGCGCCGGAACAACCGAGCGAAACGCCAGTCGGCTCACAGCTGGACGGTGATGTTGCAGACGATGATACACTCTAGACTTGATATCCCAGCTGGCCGCCAACGCACGCTACGGCATCGGAGAGGCGGGCAATATCATGGCTGATTTTCTCGGCTTGGTGAAACAGGCCACCGAATTCAAATCAAGAATGGAAGCCATGCAGGCTGAGCTCGAGCAGCTCGAAGTTGAGGGCGCAGCGGGCGGCGGCGTTGTGACTATCAAGCTGTCCGGAAAAGGCGATCTGCGCGGCGCACGTATCGACGATTCACTTCTCAAACCAGACCAGAAAGAGATTCTTGAAGATCTCATTGTTGCCGCACATGCCGATGCGCGGCGCAAGCTCGAGGCGATGCTCCAGGAAAAAATGCAGGCGCTCACCGGCGGTTTGCCGCTGCCGCCAGGCCTGAAGCTATTTTGATAAGCTGTTTGATGGCTGCTATTTCCGCCGGACCCGAAATCGAACGTCTGATCCAGCTGCTCGCCCGATTGCCGGGTCTTGGCCCGCGTTCAGCGCGCCGGGCGGCGTTGTTCCTGATCAAGAAACGCGAGCTGATCATGGCGCCCTTGGCCGCCGCCTTGCAAACCGCGATTGAGAAGATTTCAGTGTGCCGGATCTGCGGCAATATCGACACGCAGAATCCGTGCACGCTCTGCACTGATCCGCGGCGAGATGATTCGACCATCGTGGTGGTGGCGGACGTTGCCGACCTTTGGGCGCTCGAGCGGGCGCACGCCATCAACGCGCGCTATCATGTACTGGGCGGCATCTTATCGCCGCTTGATGGTGTCGGGCCGGACGACCTCTCTATCGACGCGCTGATGAAGCGCATGAGCGACCCCGCCATCAAGGAAGTCATCCTCGCACTGAGCGCGACGGTCGAGGGCCAAAGCACAGCGCATTACATTACCGACCTCCTGCACGGGACGAAGGTCAAGGTAACGCGGCTGGCCCATGGCGTTCCGGTCGGCGGGGAGCTCGATTATCTCGACGAGGGCACGTTAGCGGCGGCAATTCGCAGCCGCACCCCGTTCTAAACGGCGCCCGCTGATGCGAGCATCGAAGCCGCCGGGGTGTTGCCTGCAATTTAATCAGCGCGCGCCTGCGATCACACCATTTGTTCGCTGGGATGTGCACCAAAATGCCGGGATCGCTGCTTGCTCGTTTTGCCAGGCGGCCCAGATTTGCGGGTATCCGGCATGGCCCGGACGGCTCCCCAGTTGGCCCGACCTTTGCATGAGAAGGTGTGGCGGTCTCGGTCTCACCAAGCGTGACGAATTGAGATTGCTGGAGCCCCGGATTCCCGGCACCGGGGCTCTATTCTTTTGCGGACAGCCTCCAGACGCGACGGTCAATGCCCCCGAGCCAGGATGGCGAATACGCCGGGCAACCCTTACAAGACCTGGAATGGGAAAACTCACCGCCGCCCATGACGCGCGGCAAGTCGCCCGCAATTGAGGGTTACCGGATCGCCGCCAAATGAACGACGACATCCCTTTCGATAAGAGTTTCAGTCTCGCACCCGATCGGGTCCAGGAGGTAGCGCCCGGCGTGCGGGCGATTGCCGCCGACAATCCGGGCCCTCACACCTTTAAGGGGACGGTCAGTTACATCGTTGGCAGCGAGCAAGTCGCGATAATCGATCCAGGCCCCGACGATGCCGCGCATGTCGCGGCACTGCTCGACGCCGTGCGCGGCGAAACGGTCACCCACGTTTTTGTCACCCATACGCATCGCGATCATTCGCCGGCGGCAGCCAAGGTCAAGGCCGCAACCGGGGCGCAGGTGTTGGCGCAAGGACCGCATCGTTTGGCGCGTCCGCTGCACACCGGCGAAATGCGCAGGCTCGATGCCTCGGCCGACCTGGATTTTCGTCCCGATGTCGCGCTCGCCGACGGTGAGACCGTGAGCGGGCGCGGCTGGACGCTCCAGGCGGTGACGACGCCGGGGCACACCGCCAATCATATGGCGTTCGCGTTCAAGGAGGCCAACCTGCTTTTTGCCGGCGACCACGTCATGGCGTGGTCGACGACGATCGTGGCGCCGCCAGACGGCGCCATGTCCGACTATATGGCGTCGCTACACAAGCTCGCCCGCCGCAGCGAACCGCTCTACTTGTCCGGACACGGCGCGCCGGTGCGGGATGCGCCACGCTATGTGCAGTATCTGATCAGGCACCGCCAAGCGCGCGAGGCATCGATTTTGCACCGGCTCGGCAAGGGCGAGGCTGATATCCCAACCATCGTCAGGGCGGTCTATATCGGGCTCGATCCGCGTCTGGTCGGCTCCGCCGCGCTGTCTGTACTCGCGCATCTGGAAGAGCTCGTTGCACGCGGCGCCGTCACAACCGAAGGACCGCCGTCGATCTCCGGGACTTACCGCTTGGCCTGATTGCCCTTTCCTGCCGGTTTCGGCGGTGGCGCGGGTTTCTTTTCCGGCTGCGGCGTCGAGAGTACGTCGTCGATATCGTCGATAAGGCCGCGCACGCGCTTGGCGTTGGTTCCGAGATCATGCCGGCCGTAGCGTGAGGCGGAACGTATGTCGATCCGCGCCCCGTCGATTGTCGGTCGAATCCGCACCACCACGTCATCGCGGAAACCGAGGATCGGCGTGCGCGCTACCGCTTCGATAATGCCGTCGCGTACGGTCCCGGCTTGCGGCGCCCGGGCGTCGATCACCCGCGGCAGCGGACCCTGTGGCGGGCGCGAATCGACCACGCGCCATTTTCGCTTGGTTATCACCTTCATGACGGCGGCATAGGTGTCCTGCGGCGTCGCCGTGGTGTCGTCCGGCTCAATATCCGGATACGCGGCGTGCTGCTGCTCGGCGGCATAGAGGCCGGCATAGGTAATCGGATTGGCGTCGCGCGGCCGCAATCGCGCGATGGCGTCGAATTGCGGCGGATCGATCGGATCCGTCGTGATGTCATAGATCGCCGGCAGGCGCGACGCCCTAACCCCGAGATAGAGGGGATAGGCGATCAGCGCCGCGCCGATGAGCAGCGCCGTCACCGCGTGCCGGCCGCCGCGAGTGCCATGTCGCCAGATGACGATACCGGCCGCAAAAGCAAGCAAGATCGCAATGCAGGCCAGAACCAGTGCCCCGGCGAGCGTGGAAAGCGCCGGCACGATCTCGAGCGCCCCGGAACGTACGATGATCACCGCGATGAAGGTTGCCGCGAGCGAGAATAGTGCAATACGACGCGCCCAAACGGCGAGCCGCGAGATCGGTGCCTGCGTGAATAGTTGTCGTCGCATTCAGGGCGTCTTGTCGCTGGGTATCGTCAATTGCGTTGATCGCCGGCCGGACAGCCAAAGGCATTATATTTGCCCGGACAAAATTCGTCTCGGCCTTAAGTGCAAGGACAATGTGTGATTTCAGTCGTCAAGAAGGCTGTCGATCTCGACCTGAATGCTTTCACCCGGCGTACAGCGATGACCAACGCCGGCGGCGAGAAGAGCGCGCGCTTGCTCTTGCGTCTCAGCTTCGACGCACCATTCCTCGACCCGCGTGACCAGCATCCTGGCGTGGAACAGGCGGGTCTTTGTCTCGGGCGCGACCCCAGGGGCAATAGGGGCAGTCCTGGGCGCGCGTAACAGTGCGCTTCTTGCCGGCATGGTTTACGTCCGAATCAGCGGACCAGCGAAGTCTAGACGCTTAGCGGTGGGGAACAAAGACGAAACGGCGGATTCAGTTCCCTTGTGGAACGTCAGTTCCCTCAATATCGTTGAATTCGGTGTTCCTCGAAGTTCGGAGTAGTTGTCGTGGCCCCGCGCGCGTATTGGAAAGGCTACCTGAAGCTGTCGCTCGTCTCATGTCCCATCGCGTTGTTTCCGGCGACGTCCGAGCGGGAAAAAATCAGCTTCCATCAGGTCAATAAAGAGACCGGCCATCGCATCCGCTACAAGAAAGTCGACGCCGAAACCGGCGACGAAGTGGATAACGCCGATATCGTCAAGGGCTACGAGATTGCCAAAGGCGAATATATCGAGGTGGAGCCGGACGAGCTCGAGGCGGTGTCCATCGAAAGCAAGCACGTCATCGATATCGACGAGTTCGTCCCGCGCAACGAGATCGACGAACTTTATTTGCGCGATCCGTATTACATCGTGCCGGATGGTGAGGTCGGCCAGCAGGCCTTCGCGGTCATTCGCGAAGCGATCCGCAAGGAAGGCATGGTCGCCCTTGGCAAGGTCGTATTCACCTCGCGCGAACACATCATCGCACTCGAAGCGCGCGGCAAAGGAATGCTCGGCATGACACTGCGTTATCCTTATGAAGTGCGCGATGAGAGGGAATATTTCGAGACGGTCGAGGACGAAAAGATTCCCAAGGACATGATCGATCTCGCGGTCCATATCGTCGGGACCAAGACCGGCCATTTCAAACCACAACAGTTTAAGGACGAGTACGAGGACGCGCTCAAAGATCTGCTGCGGCGCAAGCAGAAGGGCGAGAAGATCGAGCGGCCGAAGGAGCGCGCGCCGTCCAACGTCATCAACCTTATGGACGCGCTGCGGCAGAGCCTCAAAGCCGGCGGCAGCAGCGCGCGCCGGAGCGCCTCACGACCGAGTGCGCGCGCGGCCAAGAAGCCAGCGCGCGCTCACGCGCGCCATAAGAAAGCCAGTTGATGCCCGGTAAGCGGGTGCAATTCGACGACGGAACCTGGCGACAGATCGATCTTCTCGGCCGCGATCAGATGAAGGATTTTCAGGAGCTCGCCGACGAGGCTTTCCGCGATTTACTGAAAAAGCATGGCCGGCCGGTCGACCTGAAAGATGCGCTTCGGCGCAGCGCTGGCCTATCGGCGACGATCCACCGTCTCAAGCCTAAAAAGACCGGCAGGGCGAGTCGTAAATAGAATACCTAGGGTAAAACTCATTATTTGCGCGGCCGCGACGCTGAAAGGCCCGCGTCCCTTCGGGTTGCGGCGAAAATCGCCGCCGGGTCGAAGGGCTCGACCGTATTCCCCGATACGCTCTTTGCCCTTCTCCTGCCCGGCGAGCGATTTTGGCTGCAACGCGGCTCGCGGAAATAAATAATGAGTTTTGACCCTAGCGTTTCGGCTTCCACAATTTAAGCAACGGTCCCTTTGCGCCGAATACGGGGTCTTCGCCGGGCCGCCTCACCTTCTCGACCGATCCGACGCTCCGCTCATGCTCCTCGGCGGTACCCCTGCACTCGTCGTACGTGCCGGACGGCGGATAGGCGCCAACCACCAGAAAGTCCTTGCTCGCACTCAGGCATTGATGGCCGGTGCCAGCGGGAAGGATTACGATATCGCCGGCGCCGAATTTGAATGTGCGACCGCGGTCGCCGCCGAGCCGAACTTTGGCACTGCCGCGCGCGACCCCAAGCACTTCGTGAATGCGCGAGTGATAGTGCAAATAATCGTAGATGCCGTTGCGCCAGCTGTCGCCCCAACCGTTGTTTTCGAATAGGCATTCCATAACCGCGGCGGGATCGAGCGTGCGCGGCAGCTGGACCGCGTTCCAATAAACGATCACTGGCCATCGTGGGTGATTCGGAATCGCGCCGTCGTCGCGGAAGCGAAACATGCCGCGTTTGCCTCGCCGCAGCAGCCCGGTGATCCGGTCGGAGGTGGGACGCTGCCAGCCGGCAATCCGCTCCGTTGATTTCTTTACGTCTTCCAGCAAAGCCATAGCCGAGCATCGTCGTAAGAGGCTTATTTCAGCTGCCTTTTCAACGGCGGCGGCAACGCGTTTGTTCCGCAGGACGCGGGAGCCTGTCGCTTAATTGGGCACGAACTTTTGCTGAGGTACGACGTGCGGTCCAACTCTACAGCCCGAGGAGCTTCTTCGCATTGCCTCCAGCCAACGCCGCGACGGTCGGGGTATCGAACCCCTCAACGGCTGCAATATGGCCGATCGGATCATACTCCGCCATGTCATAGGGATAATCGGTTCCGAGCAGGACATGATCCGGCCCGAACACTCCCACCAGTGCGGCGAGCTGGTGCGGCGTGAACACGACCGTATCGACATAGATTCGCTTGAGATAAGTCGTGGGCGGCTGCGGCAATGCGCCGTGACTATCGGAACGCGCGCCCCAGGCATGGTCGATACGGCCGGAATAAGCACCAAGATATCCGCCGCCATGCACCGCCAGGATTTTGAGCTGTGGATGACGATCGAGAACGCCATCGAAGATCAGATAGTGCAGCGCGATCGTCGTCTCCAGCGGATTGCCGATGACATTGTTGAAGTAAAACCGTGTCAGCCGGGAGGCGTCGGTGAAGCCATTGGGATGGATCATCACCAAGGCCCCGAGGTCTTCCGCTTTTTGCCAGAACGGCGCGAAGGCCGGATCTGACAGTTCTTTGCCGGCCACATTCGTTAGAATTTCCACCCCGGTGAAGCCGAGTTTGCGAATGCAGCGCTCGAGCTCCTTGGCCGCTTCCGCGCCGTCGGTCATCGGCACCGCCCCGAACCCTTTCAGGCGTCCGGTCTTCACCGCACAGAACTCGGCAATGCCGTCATTGACCATTTGCGTCGCCTTCACGGCGATCTCGAGTGGGACGGTGTAATAACATTGGGGCGGCGGCGGTGTGATGATCTGGACATCGATGCCCATGGCATCGAGGTCGGCCAATCTGTGGTCGTGCCCGATTCTGGCACGAATGTCGGCTTCCTGTTTCTGACTGAGTGCCCGAGTCTCAGCGTTAGCGAAATGCGCAAGCGGTATTGTGGCCCAATCGAGATAGGGCTCGACGAACTTCGCCGCAGCCGGCACCGCGACATGGGAATGAATGTCGACCGTTACGCTCTTCGGCCGCAGTTCGCGACCGGGTCGGCCGTGCCGGCGCGCGGTAGTCGGAGCATATTTGTTCCATTGCTCGGGCATGCGTATTCCTCTCTCTCCCTCCGCACTCGGCACGGAAGCCATTTGTTGAGCATGAGATGGGAAATCTGACTCTAGCGCTGCGGCCCGCAAGGCGTGAGGTCGCGTTCGGCGCGAAAGACGTTACTGTAGAGATTAGCCACCCACTGCCGACCGCTTGACGTCAGATTGAGATAACGAATTGCGCTTTGAATGTGCGGCGATACGCTGTTCCAGTAAAATTGCGGATAAAGGTCGGTGAGATCGGCCGGCGAGCTATAGCCGAGTTGCTTGTTCATTCCGACTTCCTCGAACTCGTAATACAGAGCATTGGCCTTGCGCAAATAATTCGGATCGCCAAGCTGGCCGATCAGATCGGCGGCGCGCATCAGCTCTCCCTCTTCGCTCTCGCCGTTGACCGCGTGATGCGAGGGGAAACGCGTGAATTCGATAGCGTTCGTTATTCTTTCGGCATCGAGCTGCTTTCCCTTGCCGACGCGCTCCATCACGAACAACTTCGAGCGCTCGACGTGGTGAGGCAACAGCGCGGCATCCGACGAACCGCGAGGCAATTTGACCTTGTTGCCTTTGGTGTCGACCACGTAGCCATCTTCGCCGTCGCCGCTGAGAATACCGCGCACATAGCCGATGTCATGCAGCAAACAGGCGACGAGGAGGTGCGCGACATCGCTGGCATAGGTTGGCCGCAGCAAGGCGCGGCCCTTCATAATGTCATAGCCGACGAGCGTCACCAGCATCGTGTGCTCGACGTTGTGATAAAGCGCATCGCTGTTACCGATGCATTCAAGAGCAATTCGGGCAATCGACGGGATCAACTCGGCCAAATGAGCATGGGTGGAACCAAAATCGCGGTTCAAATGCTCGGAAAGAAACGAGCCCAGAGCTTCCGCCGACAATTCCGGTACTGTGATCAAGGAGCACCCTCCGCGCCCTACGCCCGCCATCGTGACGGCGCGTACCGCAATTTGCAATATCGATTGTGCGGTTAGATCACAGACTTACGCCTCTGCACTTCTGCAACCGGCAGTATTCGCCTCGGTCGCCTGGTTCCACGAGATAATTGCCGCTCAGCAAAGGGCGTGCGGTGGCGCCCGATTCGGCCGATCCCAATTCGCTGAATAATCCCGGCAATGCGTTTCTGGATCTCGATCGCGCGGAACCCGCCCGCGCAAGCTTTGATGCGGCGCCGGCGTGAAACGGCCCGAGTGATCAGAAAATTCCGAGATGCTGGCGCAGATCGGCGCCGTCGCTCTTGAGCGCGGCGGCGGTAGAAACCACGGCGACGCGGCCGCTGTTGAGAATGACGACCTCATCGGCGATATCGAATACCAGCTTCGGGTTCTGCTCCACCAGAACGATGGAAAGTCCGCTTTCCTTGAGCTTGCGAATGGTCGCCATCACTTCGGCAACGATTTGCGGCGCCAGCCCCTCGGACGGTTCGTCCATCAGCAGGACCCGCGGATTGGCCATCAGCGCGCGCCCAATAGCAAGCATCTGTTGCTCGCCTCCCGAGAGATGGGCGGCCATCTGGCTGCGCCGTTCCGCCAGTCGCGGAAACATGGCAAACACCGTTTCGGTCGTCCACGGCGCATGCCGCTGTCCAGCAAATCCTTTATGTGCCGCGACCATCAGGTTTTCGCGCACGGTGAGGCTCTTAAAGACGCGACGGCCTTGCGGTACCAGGGCCACGCCGCGCGCGGCGATCATTTCCGGAGGCATGCGCGTCACCGGCGCGCCGAAGACCTCGACGCTGCCGGTGCGCGGCGGCAATAGGCCGACCGTGACGTTCATGCAGGTCGACTTGCCGGCCCCGTTGCGGCCAAGCAATCCGAGCAGGCGAGCTTCGCCGAGTTCAAATGAAACCTTCTGCAGCACATGACTGTCGCCGTAGAAGGCATCGATACCGGTGAGCCGGAGCGCGCTATTCGCCAAGATAAACCTCCCGCGTGCGCGAATCGGCCACGACTTCGGCGCGTGTTCCTTCGACAATCACTTCGCCGAAGTGCAAGAGCGTTATCCGGTCAGCGAGATCGAGAGCCACATCCATGTCGTGCTCGATCATTACGATCGTCACCTCGCGCGGAATTGCGATCAGGAGTTTGCGCACGTCCTGCCGCTCGTCGACAGAAAGCCCGGCAAACGGCTCGTCAAGCAGAACCAGTTTCGGGTTTTGCGCCAGCGCCATGGCAATTTCGACGCGTCGCCGCTCGCCATAGGACGTCTCGGCCAGCGGCCGTTCCGCAATGTGCTCGAGCCCAACGCGCCGCAGCGCATCGCGCGCCTGGACGGCGAGATGGCTTTGGCGACCAAGCGCCGCCGCCGGGTTCCAGCGCAGCGGCGATAGTCCGAGCAAAGCAAGCGTAACATTGTGCTCGATAGTGTCGCGTGTGAACAATGTAATGATCTGGTAGGTTCGCGCCATCCCTAGATGCGTGCGTTTGCGGGTCGGCATCCGCGTAATATCGCGGCCGAATAGATGAACCGAACCAGCATCCGGCGCGAGCTCGCCGGTGATCAAGTTGAACAGCGTGGTCTTGCCCGCGCCGTTTGGCCCGATGATCAAGCGGCGTTCGCCCTGTTCGACATTGAGGTTGACGTTGCGAGTGACGCGCAATCCGCCGAAGGATTTGGTGAGCATGTCGACGGCCAAAGCGCTCATTGCCGTGGTCCCGCGGTCATCGGCAAATTCGCTTTGGTTCCGGCTCTGCCGCGCCAAATTGAGCGCGTCAGCCGCGCCACGCCGGGGACGAGACCTTCCGGCATGAACACGACGATCGCCACAAAGATCGCGCCAAGCATGAAATTCCAGCGTTCGACATAGGCGCTGACAACGTTTTTTACGACTACGACAAGCGCGGCGCCGACTACCGGCCCGAGCAGTGTTCCGGCTCCGCCGGAAATCACCATCAGCAGGCTTTCAGCCGAGGCGGTGAGCGCCAGCGCCTGCGGGCTGATGAATTGGTTGTAATAGACGAACAGGACGCCCGCGATCGCGCTCAACAAACCGGAGAACATGAAGGCCCAGAATCTGATCATCCACACATGATAACCGAGCGCGCTCATCCGGCGCGGCTGATCACGCGTGCCGCGCAGCGCCGCTCCGAACGGCGAGCGAACGAAAATTCCGGCTGCAACGATGGCAATGAGAAATACGATCAGCGTGGCCACGTAAAACGCGCGCGCGCTGCCGAGCGCAATTCCGAACGGCGCCGGTCGCGCCGGCACCGTGATTCCGTTGTCGCCGTTGGTCAAGCTGATCCAGCGATAGGCGAGACCCCAGATGATCTCGCCGAGCGCAAGAGTAATCATGATGAAGGTGATGCCGGTGGAGCGCAGCGACAGCGCGGCGAAGCCGGCCGTCGTCACAAGACTCGCCGCCAGCGCCGCCGCGATCGCCAGGACATGGCCGTGGCCCGCCACGAGCAAATAGGCGACGACATAGGCGGCTACTCCAAACAATCCGGCATGGCCGAGCGACACCAAGCCGGCATAGCCGACCAAGATATTGAGCCCGAGTGCGAAAATAGCGTACAGCAAAATCTGGCTGGCGATATTGACGTAGTAGACTTCCTTGATCGCGTAAGGCAGGACCGCCAGAGCAACAACAGCGACCAGCGCGGCAAGGCTGCGGCCGAGGGTTAGGTTGCTCACAGGATCTGGCCTCCGAACAGACCCTGAGGCCGCAATACCAGAACCAGCACCATCGGAAGAAACAGAATGAAATAGGCAAGCTCCGGCAGCAGCGCCTGGCCGAAATTGTAGATAAAGCCGATGAGGATGCTGCCGACGAACGAGCCGAGCAGGCTTCCGGTGCCGCCGAGTATGACGACCACCAGCGCCAGCGGCAGCATGTCCTGGTCGATCCCCGGATAGACCGAGAGAATCGGGCCGCCGATCAACCCGGCAAAGCCGGCAAGTCCGGCGCCGAGCGCAAATACGATCGTGAACAGTTGCGAGACCCGGATGCCGACCACGCGCGCCATCTGCGGATCGTCAACGCCGGCACGAATCATAGCGCCAAGCCGCGTTCGTTCCAGCATGAGCCACAAGGCGAGCGCAACAACAACAGCGATGGCGATCACCGCGAGCCGGTAGAGCGGAAACACCGCCGCGCCGAAACGGACAAAGCCGTTGAGTCCAGGGGGCGTTGCCACCGAAATCGGATCGCCGCCCCAGCCCATCAGACACAGATCGGCCACCATGAAGGAAACACCAAGCGTGACCAGCACCTGCGCCAGCTGTTGGCCGGCCAGACGGCGCAACAGCAGCCGTTCCATCAATGCGCCGAGTAGCGCGACCTCGATAGCGCAGACCACCGCTGCCAGCCAGAAACCGAATCGGACACCGAGTACGCCGGAGAGCAGCGTGGTGCCGAAATAAGCGCCAAGCATAAACATCGAGCCGTGCGTCAGGTTGGGGATGCGCATCAGCCCGAAGATCAGGGAAAACCCGGCCGACAGCAGAAACAAAAGGCCGCCGAACGTCACACTGTTGACGGTGAGCAGCAGCCAGAATGTCATAACCGCTGCCCTTGCTTCGTGCGCGCGATCAGCACTTGGTCAATGGTGGATAATCGCGCGAATAGACCGGATGCGCGAGATACTCCTGTTCAGGCCACGTCCAGAACTGGCTGACGTTCTCATAGGTTTTGATGGTCTTGTTCCAGAGCTTCAGCCCATATTTGGCGCCTTCGGTGCCGATACGCCGAACGTAGAAAGTCCCGATCACGTTGCCGAAGTGATCGAATTTCAGCGGGCCGCGCGGGGTGTCGGTCAAGCTGACCGCCTTCAGCGCGGTCATGAATTTATCCTTGTCGTGCGCGTCGCCGCCTGTCGCTTTCAAGGCGGCATCGACTACCTGGCAGTTGACGTAGAGCAGGCCCGCGTACTGGCCCGGAATCACGTCAAAATTCTTGAGCATGCCATTGATGAAGCGGTGATTGGCGTCGATCTCGAGATCGAGCGTATAGGGAATGCAGCTCACGAGCCCAATAGCCTCTTCGCCATAACTCCTTAGGAGAGCGTCGTCACCGCCGGTCTCTCCGGTGACCACCGGATATTTAAGCCCGGCATTGGCATAAGCTTTCATGAAACGCAGCGGATTTGACCCGGCAAAGCCCTGGCACACGCCATCGCAATCGCTGATCTGCGCGACGTAGGGCGTGTAGTCCGGCGTCACCAGCGGCGGCCAAAGTTTATTGACGACGCAGCCGCCCTCCTTTTGCAGGGACGCCTGGAAGCCGCCCATCTGTTCGTAGCCGAAGGCGAAATCTTCAACGATGCAGAAAATGCGTTTGAGCTTGAGCTCGGTTGCGGTGTAATGCGCCATCGGATGCATCGCTTGCGAGGACGTGGCCGAGGCGCGCAACAAATACGGATTGGGTTTGCGCTGAGTCAGGTCGTCTGCCGCCGCGAGGCTGAGCGTCGGCATTTTCTGCTCGCGGATGTAATCGCTGATCGCATAAAGTTCGAACGCAGCGAGCGGGCCGAGGATGACGTCGACCTTGTCGCGCTCGACGAGCTCCTGTGCCTTGGTCTTGGTACCGGCCGGATTGCCGCCGGTATCCGCCGAGACGAAATCGACCTTGCGACCGCCGATCACGTAGTTCGTCTCTTTCAGATAGGTCAGCACGCCCTGCTCCATCTGAATGCCGCCCTGCGCGAGCGGCCCGGTTTTCACGGTAAGCAGGCCGAGCCGAAATGGCTCCGCTTGCGCCACGGCGGGCGCCGGGAAACGGGTGAGCACGGCCGCTGCGCCAGCGACACTGCCGGCGAGCACGGTGCGACGGCTAAATTTACGATTCTTCGGCTTGGCAGACATTCCGCGTCCTCCCCTTTTTCCCCGTTACCGGCCGCCGCGAACGGGCGAGCCCCGCGGCAGGCATTCTTGATGCTGCCAGTGCCGCAGTGGCGGCTATCATTGGCGAGGCAGGTCGCGCTGTAAAGCCCGCTATTGTCGCGCTTTTCTCAACACTTCTTCAGCGGCGGATAGTCGCGCGAATAGACTGGATGAGCGAGGAATTCTTGTTCTGGCCAGGTCCAGAACTGGCTGACGTTTTCATAGGTCTTGATCGTCTTGTTCCAGAGCTTGAGCCCGTATTTGGCACCCTCGGTATCGCATCGCCGGATATAGAAGTTGCCCACAACATTGCCCAAATGATCGAATTTAAGCGGTCCGCGTGGCGTATCCGTGAGGCTTACGGCGCGAAGCGCTGCGATCATTTTTTCTCTGTCGCTGACGTCGCCACCGGTGACCTGCAGGGCAGCATCGGCCACCTGACAATTGATGTAAAGACCGGCAGCATAGAAACCGGGAATGACATCAAAATTCTTCCGCATGCCGTCGATGAAACGCTGGTTGCGTTCGGTTTGAACATCAAGCGAATAGGCCGAGCAGGAGATAAGACCGATCGCTTCCTCGCCAAAGCTTCGTAGCAAGGCGTCATCTCCCCCCGTCCATCCGGTTACAACCGGATATTTCAAGCCGGTATCGGCATAGGCCTTCATGAAGCGTAGCGGGTTTGAGCCGGCGAAGCCCTGGCAAATGCCGTCGCAATCGCCAATCTGAGCGATGTAGGGCGTGTAATCGGGCGTCACCAAAGGTGGCCACAGCTTGTTGACGACGCAGCCACCATCCTTTTCGAAGGCCGCTTGAAAGCCGCCAAGTTCTTCGTAATCGAAGGCGAGATCCTCACCGATTGCCACCACCCGCTTGAGCTTCATCTCGGTGGCTGCGTAGTTGCCCATCGGATGTAAAGCCTGGGACGCGGTAGCTGAGGCGCGCAACAAATAAGGATTAGGCTGCCGTTGGGTGAGATTGTCAGCCGCTGCCAAGCTGAGCGTTGGCAGCTTTTGTTGCTGGATATAGTCGTTGATGGCGTAAAGTTCGAAAGTCGCGAGCGGGCCGAGAATTAGATCGACCTTGTCACGCTCGACCAATTCCTGGGCCTTGGTCTTGGCGCCTGCAGGTGCACCGCCAGTATCGGCGGAAATGAAATCGACCTTGCGCCCGGCGATGGTGTAGTTGGTCTCCTTCAAAAAGGTTAGAACGCCCTGTTCCATCTGGATGCCGCCCTGGGCGAGCGGCCCGACCTTTACGGTAAGAAGGCCGATTTTGATCGGCGGCGTCTGCGCGATCGCGGGCGCGGGAAAACAGCCGAGAGCGGCGGCGGCTCCAGTGCCGGCGAGAAGCGTACGGCGACTGATTTTGCGCGACATCATCTCCTCCCGAAGTTTGCGCCTTGCACTTTCTTCGTGCGCTCCATCGAGCGCTTTATGCAATCATTTTGCTGACTTTTCTTTCCGCTTGGGCGGAATGACCGGAAGCAGCAGATAGGGTCTTGCCGCGCCGCCGAAGTGCAACCCGGTGACGCCGGCAAAGACTTGCGGCGGCCGGTCGCGCGGATCGTCGTGCAGGAACGGACCGCAGCCGGTCAGATCGTTCTTGAAGTTCGACAGCCGTCCGCCGCTTCCTCCCGGATAAACGTAATCTTTGCCGCGGACGGTCAGCGCGATGCGGTAGCCTGCGGGCACGACGATCGATGTCGACCAGATTTCAATATCGAGTGCGACAACTTCCCCGGGTTTGAGCGGCCGTTTCTTACTGTGGGTGTGATACGGCCGGTAAGGCTTCGACAGTTTCTTGTCGAGGTGACGACGCGAGGCGCGCAGCCAGCCTTGGCCGATCGGTGTGTGCGGATCGATAGCGCCCTGGAACACTACTTCCTTCAAGTCCGGCGAGAACATGCGCAGTACGGCGAAAACGTCGGCATCTGTTGTCGATGACGACACATACAGCTTGACGGCGGATGGTCCGGTAATCTCCGTTTCACGTTCAAGCGGCGCCGTGGGAAAAGTGATGCCGTCGCCCATGGCTTCAAAGCGCAGCACCGATTTTTTGTTCGCTGGCTTATTCGCGGCAAGTCGCCCTGCGGGATCGAGATAAAGCTTCGTCCACTGCGTGCGCTTGAGCGGCCATTCATTTTCCGCGCGTTCCACGAAGCGATCGATGTGCCGGACTTGGAGCTGCACCGGCGGCTGCTTGTCCCAACCGTTCTTCTTGCCGTGCAGGAAGTAATCGAAGAAGCGCAGTTGCAGATCGCGGCCGTAATCCGTGTAAAAATGCGTCCAGTGCTCGATGCCGTGCGCTTCCAACCATTTCTGCTTGGAGGCTGCACGCATGAAACCTTCGAAATTGCCGCGCGGGTGCAGACCTTGGCCGCCCCAATTGGCTGCCGACAAGAATGGCGTCTTCACTTTCGACCAGTTCGGCGAGCGTGCTCTATGGTAATTGTCATCCAACGGGTGCGCGAAGATTTCTGCACCGAAATCGCTGCGATTTTTCGCCAGCTCCTGGTCCGACAGAAACTCAGGACCACAGACCAGCTCGCCGTGCACGCGGCTGCGCTTGCCGCGCTCGCCGGCGCCGTATTGCACGGTCTTGACCTGCATTTCGTACCAGTTTTCCCAGAACGTGCAGAGAATCCCGCCGTGGTGCGTCATGTCGCGATACCAGTCGGCGGCGCCTTCCCAAATGCACATAGCGGCAAGGTGCGGCGGTTGCAGGCTGGCGACGTGCCATTGATTGATGGCGTAGTAGGAAATGCCGTTCAGGCCGACCTTGCCGCTCGACCATGACTGCGCCGCGGCCCACTCGATGCAGTCGTAAAAGTCCTTGGTCTCGCGCGGCGAAAAATGATCGATGTAGCCGGGCGAACAGCCGCAGCCGCGCGAATCGACCCGCACGCAGGCGTAATCGTGCGGCACCCATTTTTCCGGGTCGACCACCTCCCAGCTCTGATAGAGATTGCTGGAGCCGGCGGTGGCGTCGGGATGCAGGTCCGCCATGCGCTGCCAGGCGCTCGAGTAGCCTTCCTGGAACGCAAGTCCCTTGGCGTAAGGACCGTAACTCAAGATAACCGGGTACCGCCCTTCGGCAACGGGGCGAAAAATATCGGCGCGCAGCACTAGGCCGTCGTCCATCGCGATCGGCACGTTCCAGTCGATCCGCATGCCGTCGCGGGTTTCGCTGCGTTGCTCAAGACTGCTGCGGTCGCCGGCCACGGCCGCCATGCGCGCTTCGCCCTCGAGCGATGACATATACAACTCCTCTCGCGTTGCCGCTTTGTAAAGATGTTGTGGCGACTCGCCGCTCACGCCGCCTTGGCACGCCCTTTCGTCCGTTTAACGCCTGCCATTTTTTCCAGTACGGCACAGACGGCCGCAGTATCTTCGGCCGAGTGACCGCTGCGAAGCGCTTTGGCATAGATCGCCTTGCTGGCGTCAAACATTGGTGTCGGAACCGCGATTTTGCGCGCGTAAGAACCGATCACGTCCATATCTTTCTGCCAGACCGATATTTTCATTGTGGGATTGCCGTAACTGTTTTTCACCATCATCGGCGCCCGCAGCTCGAAAATTCGCGAATTGCCGGCACCGGTTTTAATCAAGTCAAAGATGAGCTGCGGTGGCAGCCCGGCTTTCATGCCCAGCACCATCGCCTCGGCGCTGGCGACATTATGAATAGCGACGAGAAGATTGGCGACGTACTTCATGCGGCTGCCGTTACCGAATACGCCGACATCGTGGACGGCGCGCGTGAAGCCGGAAAACAAGCCGCGCAATTTCATTATCTCGTGGGAATCGCCGGAAGCATAGACAACAAGATCTTTGGTCTGCGCTTGCGCGCCGGTCCCGCTGACGGGACAATCGAGCATAATATGGCCGGCTTTGCGCAGCACGGCCTCTGCCTTGGCCTTATCCTCCAAGGCAAAAGTAGACATCTCCACGATGACGCGCCGCGGCAGGCCCGCCTTGGCGATGGCAGCGGCGGTCTCGACGAGGGCTGCTGGCTTGGGCAGGCTGGTGATGACGGTGCGGGCCCGCCGCGCCACGTTCTCGGTATTGTCGGCCACGTCCACGCCGAGCTTGGCCATGGCCCGGCGCCGCGCCGGCGCGATGTCGTAGCCGATGACCTGCCATCCGGCCGCCATCAAATTTTGCGCAAATGCGCCGCCCATAATTCCGAGCCCGATGATCCCGACGATATCTTTCTTTGCTCGAGGCATCGCAGTCTCACTCCGATTTCCCAGAGCCTGACGCTATCGCATCCGCTTGCAACGTGCGCAAGCGGCTTATCGGTCGGGCAACGCTGTGCAATTGTAAGGCGCTTGCAGATGACGCGCCGGAATGCTCGTCTTGAACGGTTGTGGTCTAACAGTGCGCGGGTTAAAGCCGTGTGCGCCAATGACGGTCGGGGGAGCGTATGAAACTGGGTGTTGCCGGCATCGGCAAAATGGGGGCGGCGATTGCCGCGCGGCTAATCGAGGTCGGCCATGACGTCACGGTTTGGAATCGCACGCCGGAAAAAGCCGGGGCCGTCGCCGGGGCCAAAATAGCGGCGAACCCGACTGAACTGGCGGAAAACGGCGAAGTCGTCATTACCATCCTGACCGACGCCCCGGCGCTGAACGCGGTTTACAACAGCCCCTCAGGTCTTCTGCACGGCAAAGTCGCCGGAAAACTATTCATCGACATGAGCACGGTTCTGCCCGCTACCGAGATCGCGCTCGCTGGTGCGGTACGCGCCAAAGGCGCTGCCTTCGTCGAATGTCCGGTGGGTGGCTCGACCGGTCCCGCGCGGCAGGGAAAGCTGATCGGGCTCATGGGCGCCGAACCGGCGGATGCGGCGCGGGCGCGACCGATCCTGGAACAGCTGTGTCGGCGGCTGGAACATGCGGGGCCGGTCGGCTCCGGCTCGGTTCTGAAATTCACGATCAATCTGCCACTGATGGTGTATTGGCAGGCGCTCGGTGAGGCACTGGCGATGGCGCGCACTGTCGCCATCGAGCCGGAGCGGCTCATGGATCTTCTCAGCGACACTTCGGGAGCCGCCAATGTTCTCAAAGTGCGCGCTCCTGGCATCGCATCAATGCTCAAGGGCGGTTCCGCCGGAGTGGTCACATTCGATGTCGACAGCGCCATCAAAGATATGCAATCGATGCTCGCGGAAGCCAAATCGCGCGGCATCGAGCTGCCGCTGGTCGAGCGGGCGCTCGGCTGCTACCAGGAAACCAGGCAGCACCGCTCGGGCAATGCCGAAATCTCTACTGTCTCGGTTTATTGGGCCAGCCGCGATCATCAGTAAATTCTTCAAGACAAATTGGAGCTGCTATGTCCGTCCTCACGCTTGCACAAGCTTCCGTTATTGTTGATGCCGCGCTGAAGAAAGGCCGCGAGAGCAATCTGGCGCCGCTCGCGGTTGCCGTGCTCGACAGCGGTGGGCATCTGGTCGCGTTCAAGCGCGAAGACAAAGCCGGCATTTTGCGTTTCGACATCGCCTTCGCCAAAGCCTGGGGCGCTCTCGGCATGGGCTTCGGTTCGCGCACGCTGGCGAGCCGCGCGGCCAAGACTCCGCAGTTTTTCACGATGCTTGCAGCAGCGAGCGGCGGACGCATCGTCACTAATCCGGGCGGCGTGTTGATCCGGGACGGCGCCGGTAATCTGGTCGGCGCCTGCGGCATTTCCGGCGACACTTCGGATAAAGATGAAATGTGCGCCGTTGCCGGCATCGAGGCGGCGGGACTGAAAGCGGAGCCGGGAGTGGACTAGCAGCCCGCGCAAGCACTTAAGATAATGGGTTCGCCGGATTAGAACGTTTCACGCTGCCGTGGCGTCACGCGCTACGCTCGCCACGAGTAAGATGACGAGAAATGAGGAGGAAACCTACCCATGAAGCTTTTTTCGTTTTGGCGGTCCCTTGCGACCTATCGCGTGCGGATTGCGCTTAATCTCAAGGGCCTCGTCCCCGACGAGATCATCGACGTCAATCTCATGAAAGGCGAGCAGCGCAAGGTTGAATTTCGCTCGGTCAATCCAATGATGGCCATTCCGGCGCTGGTGGATGGCGACGGGCCGGCGATGTTCGAGTCGCTTGCTATCATCGAATATCTCGACGAGACCCATCCCAACCCGCCGCTGTTGCCGCGCGATCCCCGCGGCCGCGCGCGCGTGCGGGGGCTGGCGCAGATCGTCGCCTGTGATTCACATCCGCTGATCGTGCCACGCGTGCGCGAATATCTTGAGCACGAATTCAAGCTCGATGAAGCGACACGGACCAAGTGGTGTCAGCACTGGCACGTTGCAGCACTCACCGCGCTGGAAGCGCATCTGAAAATTCCGGCGACGGGCCGCTATTGCCACGGCGACACGATTACGCTCGCGGACATTTGTCTCGCCAGCCAGGCGGCCGGTGCCAAGTTCTTCAACGTCGACACCGCGCCGTTTCCGAATTTTTCGCGGATCGCAAACTCGTTGGCGGCAATCGACGCTTTCGCACGCGCGCATCCGTTGAAGCAGCCGGGCGCGCCTGCGGCAGCCTAACTATCGCTTACCACCATTTGTGGAAGTGGTGCACCGGTCCAGAGCCGGTGCCTATTTCGAGCCGGTCGGCCGCCTCGAGCGCGGCGGTGACAAAGGCCTTGGCTTGGCGCACCGCGTCCGCGAGTGAAAGGTTCTTGGCAAGCCCGGCGGCGATCGCCGCGGCCAGCGTGCATCCCGTGCCATGGGTGTTCCGCGTTTGAATGCGCGGCGTGGCAAATCGCATGCGCGAGGCACCCTCGACCAGGATATCGACACTTTCGGACCCGCTGCCGTGTCCTCCCTTGATCAGCACCGCGCCGCCGCCAAGCGCCAGCAGTTTCTGCGCTTGGGCATACATTTCCGCTTCATCGCGGGCCTCCTCCGCGCCAGTCAGAGTCGCGGCCTCGGGCAGATTGGGCGTGACCAAGCGCGCCTGAGCAATCAAGGCACGCAAGGCATCCAAAGCGTCGCCATGCAATAATTTTCCGCCCGCACTTGCGGTCATCACGGTGTCGAGCACGACGTTGCGCGCTCGGTGACGACGCAGTCCAGCGGCGACGGCAGCGATCGCTGCTGCGCTTCCCAGCATGCCGATCTTCACCGCACTCACGGCGAGATCGGAAAAAACTGCGTCCATTTGTGCTGCGATGAATTCCGCTGGCACCTCGTGAACGGCGAAAACACCATTGGTGTTCTGGGCGGTAAGCGCCGTCAGTGCGGACGCGCCATAGACGCCGAGCGCGGCGAAGGTTTTAAGATCCGCCTGAATGCCGGCGCCACCGGCTGAATCCGAACCGGCGATGGTCAGCGCGATCGGAACGCTCATTACGTGCCTCGTTTGGCCAAGACTGCGTCAACGATTTCGCGGAGCTGGTGTGCGGCGGTCTCTGGGCTGGACACAAGCGACAAGGCGGAAATCACGGCGACACCGTCGGCGCCGGCGACAATCACTTCCGCGGCGTTGCTCGCGTCAATGCCGGCAATGCCGCATACCGGCAAATCGGGCGCGCGGCGGCGAAGCACCGCGATGATTCGCGCCAAGCCGGTGGGGCCGATCGGCGCATTCTTCTGTTGCTTGGACGAGGTCGCATAGACGCCGCCGCTGCCGACATAATCGACGAGATCGAGGCGCGCCGCCTCGGCTTCCTCGACCGATTTGATCGACAGTCCAATGATCGCATTCGAACCGAGAAGCCTGCGCGCGTCTTCGACCGCCATATCGTCCTGGCCGAGATGCACGCCATCGGCGCCGGCCGCCATCGCCACGTCGACGCTGTCGTTGACTACGAAGGGCACCGCAAACGGCGCCAGGGCCTGTTTGATCGCCCTCGCCTCTTCGATCAGCGTGCGTGTCTCGGAGCGCTTGTCGCGCAGCTGGACCAGCGTCGCTCCGCCGCGAACGCACCGTGCCGCTAAATCGGCGAGCTGATACCCGCCGGCGCGCTCGGGATCGACGATGGCGTTGAGACGAAGATCGAGCCGCATCAGGGTGCCTTGACGCGGGCCCGCAGCGTGGCGCGATCGAGCCGATGCAGCGCGTCGATCATGCCGACGGCAAAACTGCCAGGCCCCTGCGCAGCCTGTGCGGCAAGTTCGCCAGCGACACCAAATGCCGCCAGCGCCGCCAGCGTCGCTAGCCACGTATCGGCTTCGGCAGCAAGCGCGGCGCAAACAAACGCCGCGCCGGCGCAGCCCATGGCGGTAACCGCGGCCATCAGCGGATCGCCGTTCGCAATCGCGATGCGCCGACGGCCGTCGCTGACGATATCGACATCGCCCGTGAGGGCCACAATAGTTGCGTTCGCTTGTGCAAAACGCGCCGCCGCGTCGCTTTCGGCTCTATTGCCGGAAAGCGCGGCGAATTCGGTATGATTGAGACGCACCACCGAGGGCCGTGCGGCGAGCAATGCACGACCGAATTGGGCTCGCCCGGGCGAGCGGTCAACGAAAACCGGGTCAAGCAGCCAAGGCAGTTCTTTCTCGGCAGCGGTCTTTACTGCCACCTCGATTGCCGACCTGCGTTCGCGATCAAAGGTGCCGAGATTGACGAGCAGCGCATCCGCGCCGGCGACGAAAGCGCCGATTTCCTCTGCCGAAATCGTCATGGACGGCACTGCGCCGGCGGCCAGCAGCATGTTTGCAGTATATTGCTGGGCCACCGAATTGGTTATGCAATGCACGCGCGGGGCGCGCTCGCGGACGCGCGCGAGCACGTCGGCGGCAATGTCGGCAAGCTCGATCGGTGCATGCATTTTTTATCCAATGTCGGTGATCCTACTACGCTTCGCCGGGCTCGTGCAGTCTACCCGCTTTGGTATAAGCTATGCATCGCTTCGGAGGTGCGCATGGTCCCATTCTTCGTACAAATCAAATGCCAGCTCGGCAAATCTTATGAGGTCGCGAGCAAGCTAGCCGACGCTGAGATCGCGTCCGAAATCTATTCAACAGCCGGCGACTTCGATCTTCTGGTAAAATTCTATGTCGAGCCGTCGACCGATATCGGTCATTTCATTGCGGAAAAGGTCCAGAGCGTCCCGGGGATAGCCGACACGCGGACTATCATCACCTTTAAGGCGTTCGGAGGGTCGTAGCCGCACGGGTCGGCGCCGGTGCCAGGCCGTCACGGCGCCGCATCGTTGCGAGCTGGCGTTCGCGCCAGATCACGAACAATCCGGCCGCCGCGATGATCGCCGAACCCAGCACAATCTCCGACGTTGGCGTTTCGTCAAACATCGCATAACCGAGCACGAGTGCCCAGATCATTGCGGTGTAGTCGAATGGAGCGACCAGCGAGGCGGATGCAAAGCGATAACTCTCGGTGAGGAAAATGTGTCCGGTGCCGCCCAAAATGCCAATACTGATCAGCGCGGCGAATTCACCACCGCTCGGTGTCACCCAGCCGAATGGCAACGTTGCCAAGCCGGCCAGCGCACAGCTCAATGAAAAATAAAACACGATCGACGACGTCGATTCGCTCTGCGCCAGCCGGCGGGTTTGGATAGCGGTCCCCGCATTGGTCAACGACCCGCAGATCGCATAAACGACGCCGATCAGGCTGGTCGCACCGCCTATGGCAGCCGTTAGCTCTTCACCCGACAGATGCGGCGATAGCACCACCAGCACGCCGACAAAGCCAACGATGACCGCCGACCAGCGATAGACGCGCACGCGCTCGTTCAAGATGAGCGCAGCAAGCGCGACGGTGAACAGGGGTGAGCTAAATGCTATCGCATTGGACTCCACCAGAGAGGCGCGCCACCGCACCGAAATTGAAGAACATTCCGGCAATACTCAACACACCCCTGCCCGCTTGTCCGAGCGGTCGCTCGGTGCGCACAATGGCGGCGAGTTCGCCCCGCCAGGCATAGATAAGCACGACCGGAATGATCGCGAATACCGAGCGGTAAAACACGACCTGGCCGATCGGATAGCGCGCGCCGAGATAGCGGATGAGCGCCTGCATCACCGCGAACAACGCCGCCGAAATAAGCTTGAACGCGATGCCTCTGCCGGGATTCATCGGTCTAACGCTCGCGAAGAAAGGCAACAGCGCAGAGTGCGCCGGCAGAATGCGTCAATGCACGCTGACTTAGTCGGCAAAAAATGCGTCACCGACGCCGCTCCAATAATCTCGCAGCGTGGACAATTCCCGATGCTCGGCATGATATTCCCGGCCTCATTCCTTCTTCGGCGGCGGTGTGGGCCCTTGCCTCGGCGGTAGTGCGGCGACATAAGCGGCAATGGCACTGCGATCTTCGGGAGCGAGCAGCGAGGTATTCCTGATCTCTTCCGCCATCGCGCCACCGGCAAAATCTCCGGATGGAGTCATGCCGTCTTCAAGAAAGCTAGCGATGTCTTTTTCGGACCAGTCCTCATCGCTGCCGTGGAGCCCGACCGGCGTAATGTTCGGCGCCCACTCGGTGCCATCCGGAGACCCGCCGGCGAAACGCTGACTGTCGATAATTCCGCCAAGGATGTTGCGGGGACTATGGCATTCCGCGCAATGTCCAGGCCCATTCACGAGGTAGGCGCCGCGGTTAAATTGCGTCGACTTTGAAGGATCGGGGACGAAAGACCCCTCGCCGAGAAACAATAGCTTCCACACGCCGAGCAGACGCCGCTCGTTGAATGGAAAGGACAATTCATGGCGGCGCGACCTGCCCTGCACCGGTGGCAATGTTCTCAGATAGGCGAAAAGGTCGCGAATGTCGTCGAGCTGCATGTAGCGATAGGAGGTGTACGGAAAAGCAGGATAGAGATTCGCGCCGTGTTCCGATGTACCCTTCCACAATGCGGTGACGAAATTCGCCTCGGACCAGTTACCGATACCGTCCTTGGAATCGGGCGAAATGTTCGGCGCATAAAAGACGCCAAAGGGCGATTTCAAGGCCAGACCGCCGCCGAGCCTCTTACGATCGACCTTTTCGGGGAAATTATTGGGAACGGCATGGCAGGACGAACAGCCGCCAATATTGAACATGGTCTCGCCGTTGGCGAGATTCGGCGTATGCGCGGGCAATGCCGCTGCCGGCACAACGCTCGGCAGCGTCAAAATCCAAATAGCGGCGAGCCCAAAAATAATGCAGACCGCCGTCACGAATAAAAATGTCCGCAGCCTCGACACCTTGTCGCCTCCGGCGCAATGGCGACGTGATACACGTTTCGAGGCGGCCGTGCAGCGCCTTTAGCGCATACCCCATCTTCGAGAGCGCAGGCCCTGGATGCATTTCAAGCGCGGAATGCGTACGGCGACGCGCCGCGAAACCGGTCGGCAAATAAAAAGCGGGCCGCCCGTGCGGCGGCCCGCGCTCCGTGATCACTCGCCGCGTCAGCTCGACCTGATGCGGAAGGTTTGATGGCAGTTGCTGCAGTTCTTGCCGATGGTTTGAAAATTGGCCTTCAAAGCGTCGAGGTCCTTAGTATTGTCCTGCGCCGCTTTGATGTCGTCGGCGAATTTGGCGATTGCAGCCTTGAAGTCGTCCATTCTGTCCCAGATCGCCGGAGCCGCGGTTGTCTTGGCACCGGTTTTCGAACAATCAGGAAACAGCGTAGGCATCTGCTTGGCGTCTTCGGCAAAGGCCGCATAAATCTCCTGCACCTTGGCGGCGTCGAACGGCTTCTCGCCCTTGATCATTGCCGTGCCGATCTTCGCCTCTTCACCACTCTTTTTCATCAAGGTCTGCCGCTTCTGGATGAACTTCGGACAGCTCTGCGCCGCGGCTGCGGTCACGCCTAGCAGAAGAACAGCGAAAGCAACAATCAGTTTACGAAACATGGGGCGGCCTCCTCGTGACTCCATGAGCTCACTGGTGGTTCCGTATCCAGCGTCGAGCCCGCCCATTCAACACCGGGTAGGCGGCGTTATTCCACCATGTATGATGCGATAGTGGCGCACCGGTGACGCCGGCAGCGCTCGGCTACTCCGCTGGTTGCGGCGTCTCACGTCGCTTACGAAACCGGGGTGCGAGCGCGGCAACCCAACGCGCGATCACGTAAAAGACCGGTGTGAACACAAGCCCGAATGCCGTCACTCCAATCATGCCGGAAAACACGGCGGTTCCCAGCGCCTGACGCAACTCGGCGCCGGCGCCGATCGCCCAGACTAACGGAGTAACGCCAAGGATAAAGGCAAGCGACGTCATCAGGATGGGACGCAATCGCAACCGAGTGGCTTCAATCGCCGCTTGCCAGCGATTATGGCCACTATCCTCAAGTTGCCGCGCGAATTCGACGATCAGGATAGCGTTCTTGGCAGCAAGGCCGATCAGCACGACGAAGCCGACCTGCGTCAGAATATTATTGTCCATGCCACGCAAGATCACGCCCGCGATGGCGGCAACAAGACACATCGGTACGATCATGATCACCGCCAGCGGCAGCGTCAGGCTCTCATATTGCGCGGCCAGCACCAGAAAGACGAACACGACCGCGAGCAGGAAGGCAAATGTGGCGGTGTTTCCCGCCCGGATTTGTTGGAACGCAAGCGTCGTCCATTCGGTGGCAAACCCCTGCGGCAGAGTCTCGGCAGCAAGCTTGTCCATGATTGCGATAGCCTGGCCTTGCGAATAGCCGGGCGCGGCGGCGCCGTCGATTTCAGCGGCCGGGTACAGATTATATCGGGGCACCCGGTATGGCCCCGAAATGTTGTCTACGGTCGTGAAGGAGCCGAGCGGAACGGTATCGCCGTTGGAGTTGCGGACACGGATCTTGAGTACATCTGTGATGTGCTGCCTGTCCTCCTCGCGGGCCTGTGCCGTGACCCGGAACGTGCGGCCAAATAAGTTGAAATCGTTGACGTAGGACGAGCCGATATAGATTTGCAGCGCATTGAACACGTCCTGCACATTGATGCCTAAAAGCTGCGCCCTGGTGCGATCGATGTTGAGATAGACCTGCGGCGTCGATGTCTCGAACAGCGAGAAGGTCCCGGCGATGCCTGGCGTCTGCGCAGCGCGCGTCACCAGCGATTCGGTGGCGGCCCGCAAGACCTCCGAACCCTGACCGGCGCGATCCTCAACCATCATGCGAAAGCCGCCGGCAGTCCCGATCCCCATGACCGGCGGCGGAAGCACCGGAATGATGAAGGCTTCCTGGATCGACGACAGCCGACGGAACAGCTGTGCCTGAATCGCCGCCGCCGATTGCCGGGGATCCCGCCCGCGCTTCGCGAAATCGTCGAGGACCAAGAACAGCGCGCCAGCATTGGGCGCATTGGTAAAGGTCGCGCCGGAGAAACCGACGATATTGGCGGCGTGGACCACGCCCGGCACCTGCATCGCTATGTCGAGTGCGCGCTGCTGTACCACATCGGTGCGCGCGAGCGATGCTCCGGGCGGCAGCTGCACCACCACGATGATGTAGCCACGGTCCACTTGCGGAATAAACCCGGTTGGGGTGGTGCGAAAGGCATTCAAGCCAATGCCGATGATGACCGCATAGACGGCCACCATCAGGACCGCACGGCGCACCGTCCGCGTCGCGAGCCAGGTGATTCCCAGCCCCATTCTGTCGAAGGCACGATTGAAATAATCGAAGAACCGATGTATCGGCCGCGCCCACCAATAGTCGTGTTGGCTGTTCTGATGCGGCTTGAGCAGCAGCGCGCACATCGCCGGCGATAACGTCAATGAAACGATAAGCGAAATGATGGTAGCGCCCGCGATCGTCAGAGCGAATTGGCGATAAAACTGACCCGATATGCCGGTGATGAAGATCGACGGCACGAACACGGCGCACAAGACCAGCGCGATCGCGATCAGCGCCGAGCCGACCTCGGTCATGCTCTTGCGCGCCGCTTCGCGCGGCGTCAACCCGGCGGCAATGTTACGTTCGACGTTCTCGACGACGACGATCGCATCATCGACCACAATGCCGATCGCCAAGACCAGGCCGAACAGGGAAAGATTGTTGAGCGTGAAGCCGAAGGCGGCCATGAAGAAAAAGCTGCCGACAAGCGACACCGGAATGGCAACAAGAGGAATAATCGCGGCGCGCCATGTTTGCAGGAACAAGATCACGACCAGAACGACCAACACGATAGCCTCACCGATCGTGTCGATGACCGCATCCACCGACTGCTGGATGAACTGGGTCGGATTGTAGACGATTGCGTATTTGACGCCGGCCGGGAAACGCTTGGCCAGTTCCTTCATCAACTCGGTAACGCCTTGCGCCGTGGCGAGCGCGTTCGAACCCGGACGCTGAAAAATCGCAAGCGCCACCGCCGGATCGTGATCGAGATAGGAATTCGAGGAATAGTCGAGCGCAGCGAGCTCGATAGTCGCAACGTCGCGGAGCCGCACCACGGCGTCGGACGTCTGCTTGATGACGATCGCGCCGAAGTCATCGGGATTATCGAGGCGGCCGAGCGTTTGCACCGCGATTTGAAAGGCTCCCTGGCGGGCAACCGGCGGCTGATTGAGCACGCCCGAGGCGACCTGGATGTTTTGACCCTGCAGCGCATTGGTAACGTCGCTGGCGGTCAGGCCGAGCGATTGGAGGCGATCGGGATCGAGCCAAACGCGCATCGAATAATCGCGGCTGCCAAACACCGTGATCGACCCGACGCCATCGACGCGCGTGAGCGGATCGGTAATCTCAAGCGTCGCGTAGTTGGATATGAACAGCGAATCGCGCGACTTGTCGGGCGAATACAGGTGCACGACCATCATCAGGTCGGGCGAGGCCTTGCTCACCGTTACGCCGATATTGCGCACATCGCTCGGCAGCCGCGGCTGCGCGATCGCGACCCGGTTCTGCACCTGCACCTGAGCGATATCGAGATTGGTGCCGAGCTCGAAGGTGACTTGAATAGAAAAACGCCCGTCGGCCGTCGAGTTCGACGACATGTACAGCATGTTTTCGACGCCGTTGATCTGCTGTTCAAGCGGCGTCACGACCGTCGATGCAACCACGTCGGCGCTCGCGCCGGGATACTGGCCGGAAACGTTGATGATCGGCGGCGCGATCTCGGGATATTGCGCGACCGGAAGGCGCGAAAAAGAAACGCCACCGAGAATGACAAAAACAATCGATACGACAGCCGCAAAGATCGGGCGATCGATAAAGAAATGCGAGATACGCATTTCAGTTCACTCTCGGGTAATTCCGGCGAGACGGAAATTTAGAGCAGCGCCGCCGCTGCCGCGATAGCAGCAATCAGCGTGCGCCAAGCGCCGTGGATCGGCGGTTCGTTCTCGGGTCACTGAGTAGCTCGTCCGGCTCTTGCTTCGTCGCCGCTTTTGGGCGCGGGGGCGGCAGGCTCGCCGAGGTCGCGCGCATTGACTTTGATACCCGGCCGCGCGTGCATCTGGCCGTTGACGATCACACTGTCGGTGGCAATAAGACCATCCCTGATCACGCGCAGACCCTTATCGAGCTGGCCAAGCGTCACGTATTTCTGCCGGACTACGCCGCCATCGTCGACCACGAGCACGTATTTGCGGGCCTGTTCGGAGGCAATCGCCTCATCGGGAATGAGCAATGCCAGATAAGCTGGCGACCCCGGCACCCGAATGCGCCCGAACATGCCCGGCGTAAGCACGTTGTCCGGATTGTCAAATACTGCGCGGCCGCGAACAGTACCCGATGATTGGTTGATGACATTGTCGACGAAGTCGATCTTGCCGGTGTGCAGGTAGTCTTTCTCGTCCAAGAGCTTGAGCGTGACCGGGACATCGTCGACGCCGCTGCCCTGTTTGCCGGCGAAACGCTGATAGCGCAGATAAGCCGCCTCGTCGAAAGTGAACTCAAACCGGATCGGATCGACGGACACGATCGTTGCCAGCAACGTGGTATTGCCGCCCGTTCCGCCAGTCACGAGGTTGCCGACCGACACGCGCCGATCGCCGATTTTGCCGTCGATCGGCGCGCGCAGTTCGCTGTACTCGTCGAGGTCGAGTTCGGCCGAATGCACCATCGCTTCTTGGGCCGCGACCGCCGCTTCGGCCACGTTCTTGGCTTGCGTGCGCTGATCGTAAACCTGTTCGGTGATCGTCTTGTTTTGCAGCAGGCTCTGACCGCGCTCGAGATCGGCCTTGGCAAAAGCAAGATTAGCGCGGGACTGGGCGAGATTGGCTCGCATCTGTTCGAGCACGATCTGAAACGGCCGCCGGTCGATCGTGAAAAGGAGATCACCCTTTTTCACCATTTGGCCGTCGATGAAATGAATTTCGGCAAGATAGCCGGACAGGCGCGAGCGGATATCGACTGAATTCACGGCCACGAACCGACCGACATATTCGTCGAGATCGACCACCATCCGCTGCGCCGGTTTGGCCACGGTGACAGCGGGGAGGTTTTGCGCGGCTGTCTGCTGCCGGCCCTGGCCGCAGCCGGCCAGACTTGCTGCCACCAGACTTGCCGCCATCAGCATCGCGGCAACAGGCGCCGCGTTCCGAAACTTCATGATTGTTCCCTCAATCTTCGGGCATCATAAGCGCCCGCGGTCGCCAATCACACTGGCGTTGCCGAATCCCCCGCGCAGGAGCGCCACCCTTCCCACCGCGCGTTTTGCTCCCCATATGTGGGCCCACTCCCAATAGTAACCAAGCCGCCGGCGAAAGCCGGCCCAGAACACTGATATTGCATGACAATCATCCCATTAACCGATGCCTTGCGCACGGGGCGAAACGCCGTGCAAGAAG
>Ga0187804_10000025_pt1 | contig 30380 bp, 31 predicted proteins | sample NC_wetland_sal_i_3_FD_132961 | JGI IMG/M metagenome (GOLD analysis project Ga0187804, IMG submission 132961) | Wetland sediment microbial communities from Neuse River Estuary, North Carolina, USA - Control_4 | ecosystem: Environmental > Aquatic > Freshwater > Wetlands > Sediment | place: USA...
GCTTCGGGCGAAGCAAGGAACAGCTCAAAGCAGGGCACCGAGACGACGCGCGCCGGAATTTTGTGCGCCGCAAGGAGCTTGCGCGCTTCGACGGCGGTGGCAACCTCCGAGCCGGAGGCGAACAACGATACTTGCGCTGCTCCGCCTTCGGCGGCGATCAACTCATAGGCTCCCGACGCGCAGCGATTGCGCGCGTCAAATCCTGTCCGCAGTTGTGGGACCGTTTGCCGCGTGAGCGCCAGCACGCTCGGACCATCGTGGGATTGCAGCGCGAGCTGCCAGCATTCGACGGTCTCGACTGCGTCGCACGGCCGCAACACTTTCAGCTTCGGGATCGCGCGCAGCGCGGCGAGATGCTCGATAGGCTGATGGGTTGGGCCATCCTCGCCCAGCCCGATCGAATCGTGCGTCATCACAAAAATGACGCGCTGACCGGTCAGGGCCGCGAGGCGGATCGCCGGCCGGCAATAATCCGAAAACACCAGGAAGGTGCCGGAATAGGGGATGACGCCGCCATGCAGCGCCATGCCGTTCATCGCGGCGGCCATGCCATGCTCGCGCACGCCGTAATGAATGAATGTGCCGGAATAATCCGGCGCTTTGAGCACCCTCATCCCCTTGGCGCGGGTGTTGTTGGAACCGGTCAGGTCAGCCGAGCCGCCGATCATTTCCGGCAGCGCCGTGGTGAGCGCATCGAGCGCAACTTCGGAGGCCGCGCGCGTCGCAATATCCTTCGGCGCTTGCGCGAGCGTCTGCTTTATGTTGCTGACCGCCGGCGTCAGCCGTTCGGCAACCTCGCCACGCAGGCGGCGGAGAAGCTCGGCCCGTCGGCCCGGATCAAGCGCGGCCAAGCGTTGTTCCCAAGCAAGCCGCGCCGGCCGGTTATGCTCGCCCGCGGCGCGCCATTGCGCTCGGATGTCGGCGGGAATTTCGAATGCCGGCGCGGTCCAACCGAGCCGTTGCCGCGCGGCGGCGATCTCCTCGGCGCCGAGCGGCGAGCCGTGGCTTTTTTCGGTGCCACCCTTGGTCGGCGCGCCGAAACCGATCGTGGTGTGGCAGGCAATCAGCGACGGCCGCTCGGAGCGGCGCGCGGCTTCGATCGCGCGCGCGATGGCGGCAGGATCGTGACCGTCGATTCGGGTCGCCGCCCAGCCCGCCGATTCGAAGCGCTTGACCTGATCAACGGAGTCCGCGAGCGCAGTGGCGCCATCGATCGAAATGCCGTTGTCGTCGTACAGCACCGTCAGCTTGTTCAGCTGCAAATGGCCGGCGAGCGCGATCGCTTCCTGGCTCACCCCCTCCATGAGGTCGCCGTCGGACGCCAGCACGAAGGTCGCGTGATCGACGAGATCGGCGCCGAAAATCGCGGCGAGATGGCGCTCCGCGATCGCCATGCCCACCGCATTGGCAAGCCCCTGGCCGAGCGGACCGGTCGTGGTCTCCACCCCCGGCGTGTGACCGTGTTCGGGATGACCGGGCGTGATCGAGCCGAGTTGGCGAAAGCGTTTGATCTCCTCGATCGTCATGGCTTCGTAGCCGAGGAGATAAAGGAGTGCGTAAAGCAGCATCGATCCGTGGCCGGCGGAGAGCACGAAGCGATCGCGATCCGGCCAAGCCGGATCGGCCGGGTCGAATTTCAGAAATCGGGTGAACAGCACGGTGGCGATGTCGGCCGCACCCATCGGCAGCCCGGGATGACCCGATTTGGCTTGCTCCACAGCATCCATCGCCAGCGCGCGAATGGCATTGGCCATGCGATCGTGCTCGGCGCGCGAAAGCGGTTTCGCGTTCGGATGAGCGGCGGCGGAAAAGGCAGACGTTTGGGCGATTGCACTCGCCGTGGGAAGACGGTCCGGCTTGGTCATGACGCCTGCAATGGGACCCGCAATGGCGCCTGCGATGGGAACCTGCAATCGCGGCGCAATGCGCGGTGCCCCTGTCGTGGGAACAGGCGGCGGACTGATAACATGCGAACCATCCAAGTCAATTCCGGACGCCCTCGTTTGCGTCGTCATGCACAGGGCCAGCGCTGCGGCGTTGACGTTTTCCCGCGACACGACGTAAGCTTCTCGCCATAAATAGTTGCGGTCGCACGCTTTTCATAGGACGTGCGGCGGCGTTTTTGGCCCGGCGGAAGGCCATATGAGCGACACCGATCCGATCGAAGCCGCGACGCGGCGCCTGTCCCAGGCGCTCGAAGCGCTCGAGGCCGCAACCGAACGGCGGCGCGAGGCCGATCGCGCCGATGGCGCGCTGGCGGAGCAGATTCAAGTCTTGGGCAGCGACCGCGCCCGGCTTGCCAGCCAACTTGACGAGGCGGCCGCCCGCGCCCGCGCATTGGAAGCCGCCAACCGCGAAGTTGCGCAGCGAATCGATCAGGCGATCGAAACCATCCGCGGCGTTCTGGAGTTCGGCAATTAGCCCGCGCAATTGGGCCGGCAAGGAGCGGTCCGAAGAATAGTGAGTCTAACGAAACGGCCCAATGAAATGGCCTAGAGGAAATCTCTCAAGCGAATGTCTCAAGTCAGCGTAACGATCAATGGCCGGCAGTTTCGGATGGCCTGCGAGGACGGCCAGGAAGGCCATTTGATGAATCTCGCGCGCGAGCTCGATAATCGCATCAATGGTTTGCGCACCAAATTCGGCGAGATCGGCGACACCCGGCTGACGATGATGGCGGCAATCACCGTCGCTGACGAACTTTCCGAGGCCGGGCAGCGTATCAAGCGGCTCGAAGAAGAGCTCGCGGCTCTGCAAAACGCCCAAGTCGCGATCTCCGATCGCAACAAGGCGGCGCAAGCTGCGATTGCAGCCGCGCTCAGCAAGGCTGCCGAGCGGGTCGAAAACATAACCAAAGCGCTCAATGCGACGATCGCCAATAGCGGCGTCGCCCTCGGCTAGTTGATTCGCACATTACGCATGGACGAGCGGCAGCGGTCACGGCGCGCTATGGATTGTACGCGCACCGAAACCGCGCTCGGGTTCCGGATCATTGTTCGCTTGGCGCGACGAGTCGACTGTCCGCTGTTTGCGATAATCTTTGCGGGATTTTCAGCGAGACGTTCTACGAGGTTTTTTGACGGACTTGGCGTCGTGCGCGGTTGCGCATTACATTATTGATGCGGGGCTGCACGGCGCGTTAGGAGCCATATTCCCGGGCCCTTATCGATCTTGAAGGGAGCTGTCCCTGACCGGGCTCGTGGGCTCGGACATATGGCGCCCACCTACTTAGGTAGGGAACCCGGGATCGAGCGCTCCGACGGCCGGCGCGGCTCCGCACTTTGATGCATTGTTTCTCAGTTTCCTTCTCATCCTCGTCATGGCCGGACTTGTTCCGGCCACCCACGTCTTTACTTTGGCGGCTGCAAAGACGTGGATGCCCGGCGATAGGCGAGCCAACGGGTCCGGCGCGAAGTGGCCGACCCGATGACGGGCTCCGCGACGCCGTTCTTTGCTATGGCAGGGCATGAGGGAGCAAAGTCTGAACCCGACGCCACAAAAGACGCAGGACGTGAAAGGGCAACTGCGCCGTGAGGCGCTTGCCCGCCGCGATGCGCTCCCGGCACAATCGCGCCAACTCGCCGCCGCGGCGATCGCGGCACGCGCGTTTCCTCTTATCATCGCTGCGGGCACGATCGTGTCCGGCTTCATGCCACTGAAAAGCGAAATCAATCCGCTGCCGCTCATGCGCAAGCTCGCCGACGCCGGCGCAAGACTTGCGCTTCCGGTGGTCGTTGGCCACGGCAAGCCGCTGATCATGCGGAGCTGGCAATGGGGCGAGCCACTCGTCCCGGGCGTTTGGGGCATCCGCGAGCCAGGACCCGCGGCGGCGGAAGTGCAGCCGGATATACTTTTGGTGCCGCTCCTTGCTTTCGATCGCAGCGGCCATCGGATCGGCTACGGCGCCGGCTATTACGATTTGACCATCGCGCAGTTGCGCGCGAGAAAGCCGATTGCCGCGATCGGGATTGCTTTCGCCGCTCAGGAAGTCGAAACCGTGCCGAGAACTGCTTTCGACGCGCAGCTCGATCTTGTGCTAACCGAAAGTGAGACGATCGATTTGCGGAACGCCTGAGCATGCGGATCCTTTTCGTCGGCGATATTGTCGGGCGCAGCGGGCGCAATGTGGTTTACGAACGCCTGCCTAATCTCGTGCGCGACTGGAAGCTCGATCTCGTCGTCGCCAATGGTGAGAATTCAGCCGGCGGTTTCGGCATCACCGAGACGATCTATCGCGAACTGATCGATTGCGGCATCGACGCCGTCACGCTCGGCAATCACGCCTGGGATCAAAAAGAAGCGCTGGTTTTCATCGAACGGGCGCCGCGGCTCATTCGTCCGATCAATTATCCGGCGGGCACGCCGGGACGCGGCGCGGCGCTGATCGAGACAAAGAACGGGGCGCGCGCGCTGATCGTCAACGCCATGGCGCGCGTCTTCATGGACCCGCTCGAAGATCCCTTTAGCGCAGTCGAGCGGGAGCTCGCCGCTTGTTCGTTAGGTCGCGGCGCCGATGCGGTGATTTTAGATTTTCATGGCGAGGCGACGAGCGAAAAGCAGGCGATGGGTTATTTCTGCGACGGCCGCGCCAGTGTTGTCGTCGGCACGCACACCCATGTGCCGACGGCGGACTTGCGCATCCTGTCCGGAGGCACCGCTTACATCACCGATGTCGGCATGACCGGCGATTTCGATTCCATCATCGGCATGAGCAAGGAGGAGCCGCTGCAGCGTTTCCTGCGGCGCATTTCCTCGGCGCGGTTCGAGCCGGCGAGCGGGCCGGCGACGCTGTGCGCCATCGCCGTGGATACCGATCCCGCGACCGGGCTTGCGGTCCGTGTCGCGCCGGTGCGGCTCGGCGGCGTGCTGGAAGGAACGCGGCCGGCGTTTTGGGATTAGGGTCAAAACTCATTATTTCCGCGAGCCGCGTTGCAGCTAAAATCGCTCGCCGGGCAGGAGAAGGGCGAAGAGCGTATCGGCCATACGGTCGAGCCCTTCGACGAACCCGGCGGCGATTTTCGCTGCAACCCGAAGGGACGCGGGCCTTTCGGCCGCTGGCGTTGTTGCTCGTCGCTCATGATCGTATAGATCACATCGCTCCTCGCGCCTAGCCAGCGGCCGAAAGGCCCGGCGTCGCGGCCGTGCAAATAATGAGTTTCGACCCTAAGCTGCTACAGCAGTCAGTCCGATTGCAGCCTTCCTTGAACTGCGCGCCGGCTCACCCTAATAAACAAAAATCGCCCCTGCATAACTGCTCCAGGAACGCGCCAAGGAACTACGGATGGCCGGACATTCGCAATACAAGAACATCATGCATCGCAAAGGCCGCCAGGACGCGGCCAAGTCGAAGCTGTTTGGCAAGCTCGCCCGCGAAATCACCGTCTCTGCGAAATCGGGCCTGCCTGACCCCGCAATGAATCCGCGGCTTCGCGCCGCGATCATCGCCGCGCGCGCCGAGAATATGCCCAAGGATAATATCGAGCGGGCGATCAAGAAAGCGACCGGCGGCGAGGGCGAGAGCTACGAGCAAATCCGCTACGAGGGTTATGGGCCGGGCGGAGTCGCGGTCATCGTCGAAGTGTTGACCGACAATCGCAATCGCACCGCCGGCGAAGTGCGTTCGACCTTCACCAAGAGCGGCGGCAATCTCGCCGAAACCGGTGCGGTGTCTTTCATGTTCGACCATGTCGGGGTGATCGAATATGACGCCAAGGCGGCCAACCCGGAAGCGATGTTCGAAGCCGCGCTCGAGGCCGGCGCCGACGACGTCGTTTCCAGCGCCGAAGGCCACGAGATTTACGCGGCGCAGGATCGCTTCGGCTCGGTCGCCAAGGCGCTCGAAGCGAAATTCGGCGAGCCGCGCAAGGCTTCGCTGGTCTGGCGTCCGCAAAACACTGTCGCTGTGGACGACGAGCAGGGCGAAAAGCTGTTGAAGTTAATTGAGAACTTGAACGAACACGACGATGTCCAGAACGTCTATGCCAATTTCGAAGTGTCGGACGCGCTCGTGAGCCGCATGAGCGCCTAATACGGAATTGCCCGGTTTTTGGTCGCCGTTTCGCTTTAGCTTTTGTGCGCAGGCGCTTTCACAAGCCCGATATTCGGTCGCCCGTCATGCTATGAACCAAGGGGCATGACCCGCCCGATTCGCATTCTCGGCATCGACCCGGGGCTACGCCGCACCGGCTGGGGCGTGGTCGAGATCGCCGGCAATCGACTCGGCTTTCTCGGCTGCGGCTCGGTGCTGACGAATGACCGCGACGCGCTCGCGGCGCGGCTATTGGCGATTCATGACGGGCTCATGCGCATCCTCGACCAATACCGGCCGGACGAAGCGGCAGTCGAAGCGACCTTCGTCAACAAGGACGCCACGGCGACATTAAAGCTCGGCCAGGCGCGCGGGATTGCCATGGTGGTGCCGGCCAAAGCCGGCGTGCCGGTCGCCGAATATGCGCCGAACCTGGTGAAAAAGAGCATCGTCGGCGCCGGCCACGGCGACAAGGCGCAGGTGCGGATGATGATTGGCGTTTTATTGCCGAAAGCCGATCTGGCTTCGGACGATGCCGCCGACGCGCTCGCGGTTGCTGTCACCCATGCGCATCACCGGCAGAGCGTGTTGCTTAAGGTTGCGGCGTTATGAGGAGCCAACGACAGACGAGGCAATTTTTACCTCTCCCCGCGTGCGGGGAGAGGTCGGCCGCTGAAGCGAAGCGGAGGCGGCCGGGTGAGGGGGGCTGGACGCAAATTGCGTTGCCGATCCGCCCCCTCACCCGGCTCGCCGCTGTGCGGCTCGCCACCCTCTCCCCGCAAGCGGGGAGAGGAAGATGATCGGCAAGCTCAAAGGCCTGATCGAGTCTTACGGCCAGGACTCAGTCATCGTCGACGTCAACGGCGTCGGCTACGAGGTCCATTGCTCGGCGCGCACGCTGCAGGAATTGCCGGGCATCGGGCAGCCCACCGCGCTTTCGATCGAGACGCATGTGCGTGAAGATCAGATCAGACTGTTCGGTTTTATCACCGAGATCGAACGTGAATGGTTTCGGCTCCTGCAAACGGTTCAAGGCGTCGGCGCCAAGGTCGCGCTCTCGGTACTCGGGACTCTTAAGGCGAGCGAGCTCGCCTCTGCCATCGCGATGCGCGACAAAGCCATGGTAGCGCGCGCGCCCGGGGTTGGACCGAAGGTTGCCGAGCGCATTGTTACCGAACTCAAGGACAAGGCGCCGGCTTATACCAATATCGATCCGGCGCTGGTGCGGCTCTCCGGTGCGCTCGACGACAAGCGCGCGCCGGCGCCAGTGACCGACGCCCTTTCGGCACTCGTCAATCTTGGTTATGCGCAGGCGCAGGCGGCCGCTGCGATCGCGGCGGCGGTGCGCAATGCCGGGGAGGGGGCGGAAACGACGACGCTGATACGACTGGGCTTGAAGGAACTGGCGAAGTGAAACGCGTGGGCCTTGGCAGAGCGGATGAGGAGCTGATCGCCGTGGCGCAGGCGACGATCAAGCGCCGCTATCGTGGCGACTGGCAAGAGGTGGGCGCTGCGCTGCGCACGCGCTCGGGCAAAATCTTCACCGGCGTCAATCTCGACGCTTATCTCGGCCGCATGGCGGTGTGCGCCGAAGCCGTCGCACTCGGCCATGCCGTCGTCGATCTGGGCGATGCCGGAATAGATACCATTGTCGCGGTGCGCCATCCGCCGCCCGAGGAAAAGGATCAAACGATTGCCGTCGTGTCGCCCTGCGGCGCGTGCCGCGAACTGATTTTCGATTATGATCCGAACGCGCGAGTGATCGTGCCGAACGGCGAATCGCCGTCGATCGTGCCGATTGCCGAACTGTTGCCGAACAAATATACGCGGGAACCGGAACGGTGAACGGCAATCCCGAACGCAAGCTGGTGTCGGCAGAGCGCCGCAACGAAGACGCGGCGGAAGCGAGCTTGCGACCGCAGCGGTTTTCCGAGTTCGTTGGCCAGCGTCAGGCCTGCGGCAATCTGGCCGTATTCATCCAGGCAGCGCGGGGGCGCCGCGAGGCGCTCGATCACGTGCTGTTCGTCGGTCCACCCGGCCTCGGCAAGACGACACTGGCGCAGATCGTGGCGCGCGAACTCGGTGTCAGTTTCCGCGCCACGTCGGGACCGGTCATCGCCAAAGCCGGCGACCTCGCCGCGCTCCTGACCAATCTGGAAGCGCGCGACGTGTTGTTCATCGACGAAATTCATCGGCTCAATCCCGCGGTCGAGGAAATCCTTTATCCGGCCATGGAGGACTTCCAGCTCGATCTGATTATCGGCGAAGGACCGGCGGCGCGTTCGGTGAAGATCGATCTGGCGCCGTTCACGCTCGTCGGCGCGACCACGCGCGCCGGCCTTCTCACCAATCCACTGCGCGATCGCTTCGGCATTCCGGTACGACTCAATTTTTACAGCGAGGCGGAGCTGGAAGAGATCGTCAATCGCGGCGCCCGCGTGCTCGGCATCGGGCTTACCGCCGACGGCGCCAACGAGATTGCGCGCCGCGCTCGCGGTACCCCGCGCATCGCGGGGCGATTACTGCGCCGCGTGCGCGATTTTGCCGCCGTCGCCGGCGCTGCGGCAATCGACCGCGCGGTTGCCGACAAAGCCCTGGCGGCGCTTGAAGTCGATGGCGCGGGCCTCGACGCCATGGATCGGCGTTATTTGTCGACGATTGCCGTCAACTACGGCGGCGGGCCGGTCGGCGTCGAAACGCTGGCGGCGGCTCTGTCCGAGCCGCGCGACGCGATCGAGGACATCATCGAGCCTTATCTGATCCAGTGTGGACTGCTGCAGCGTACGCCGCGCGGCCGGCTGATCACCGCGCACGCGTTCCGCCATCTCGGCCTGCCCGAACCGGCGCGCGATCCGGCGCAGTTCGGGTTGTTTGGCAATGGTGAGGTGGAGTAGGTTCGTGATGCGCGGCCCCGTGCCGGGCATCCACGTCTTTATTCCCGATCAAAGCTTTTAAGACGTGGATGGCCGGGACAAGCCCGGCCATGACGCCGGAGGCTTCGTGTTGCAAACCTACCAAGGCGGCTGTCATTGCGGGCGGGTACGCTTTCGCGTCACCGCGGATTTGTCACGGGTGACGGAATGCAATTGCTCGATCTGCAGCAAAAAGGGTTTTCTGCATCTGATCGTGCCGCCGGAAGCCTTCGAGCTCCTCGGCGGCAAGGATGCGCTGACGACATATCGTTTCAATACCGGCGTCGCCCAGCACACGTTTTGCGCCACCTGCGGCATTCATCCGTTTTACATTCCCCGCTCCGATCCCGATAAGATCGATGTGAACGCGCGCTGTCTCGAGGGCGTCGATATCGGCGCACTCACCATCGGTCATTTCGACGGCCGCAATTGGGAAGCGGCAATGACCGGCCGCGTGCCGTGGAGATAAAGCGAGTGACTGCCGTTCCTCTCGATGGCCAGATCCGCGACGGCCGGCATGTGCTCACGGTGCGCGTCTATTACGAGGACACCGATTTTACCGGCATCGTCTATCACGCCAATTATCTGCGCTACATGGAGCGCGGGCGGACCAATTACCTGCGCCTGATCGGCGCCGATCACCGCGCTCTGTTTGAGGAAACCGAAAAGGAAGCACCGGGCTTTGCCTTTGTCGTGCGCTCGATGAACATCGATTTTCTCAAGCCCGCGCGTATGGATGACGTGCTCGAGATCATAACCGAGCCGGAGGAAGTTAAAGGCGCCTCGACTACCGTGCGACAGCGCATCATGCGCGGCGATGAGCTCTTGGTGGAGGCGCGGGTGCGGGTCGCCTTCATCAGCGGCGGCCGGGCGCGGCCGATCCCAAAGCCCTTGCGCATCGCCATGAAGGCGGATCAGGAAGCGGGTGGCGGCGCGCCGTCGCCACATTAGTTATAGTCAGTCGCCACATCAGCTGTAGTCATATGATGAACTTTGCGCTTTTCGAAACCGCAATCGGACGCTGCGGCATCGTGTGGAGCGAGCGCGGCATTGCTGGAGTGCAACTGCCCGAGCGCAGCGAGGCCGCGACGCGCAACCGCCTGCTGCGGCGCTTTCCCGCGGCGCGCGACGGTGCGCCCCCTGCCGACGTGCGGCGCGCTATCGACGATATTGTTGCGCTGCTCAGCGGCGAGCGCAGAGATTTGAATCATGTGACGATCGATATCGACGCGGTGTCGGAGTTCCATCGACGCGTTTATGAGGTCGCGCGCCGCATCCCCGCCGGCGCGACCCTATCCTACGGCGAAGTCGCCGAGCGTCTCGGCGACCGCAATCTGGCCCGCGACGTCGCGGAGGCATTGTCGCAAAATCCCTGCCCCATCATCGTGCCGTGTCATCGGGTGCTGGCGGCCGGCCGCAAGCCCGGCGGCTTTTCCGCTCCGGGAGGCGTGACAACAAAGCTTCGGCTACTGACGATTGAGGGCGCCCAACCCGAAGGCCCCATGCTGTTCGACCGATTGCCGTTGGCCGCGGCGAGGCTGCGGCGTTAACGGCGCATTAACGACAACCGGGCTTGGTAACGGGAAATGACTGGGGTTGCGCCCTAGTTTGGACACGTTTCGCGATTGATTTCGCCGGGCCGGTGACGGGCCGGCTGGGTTGTCGTGAAAATTTTGGGTCTCGGTCGGCGTGCTCAAGGCGGCCGCCTCCGATGGCCCTTTAGCCCTTGTGCGGGCGCGGCTCCGGTCACGGTATCCGTTTTGGTCCCGGTCCGCGGGCAGTTCGGCCGGGATCGCCTGAAGGGACGTTCCATGAATCCTGCCGACATCTCCTCGTCGGTCGCACCGCTGACATCCTCTAATCTTTCTCTGTTCCATCTCTTCTGGCACGCCCATTGGATCGTGGAATCGGTGATGGCGGGCTTGCTCGTTTGCTCGGTGTGGGTGTGGGCGATCGCCATCGACAAGACGCTATTGTTCGCGCGGCTGCGGCGCGCCGGCGACCATTTCGAGGAAGCGTTCTGGTCGGGCCAATCGCTTGAGGATTTGTACAAGTCGCTGGCGACGCAGCCGGGGCATTCGACCGGCGCGCTGTTTGTTGCCGCCATGCGCGAGTGGAAGCGCAGCCTCGAAGGCCACGTCCGCTCGTTGGCGGGACTACAGATGCGCATCGAGAAAGTCATGGACGTCGCCATCGCCCGCGAGGTCGAACATATGGAACGGCGTTTGTTGGTGCTGGCGACTGTCGGTTCGGCAGGTCCCTTTATCGGCCTGTTCGGCACGGTGGCCGGCATCATGACGAGCTTTCAGTCGATCGCGGCGTCGCAGAATACTTCGCTCGCCGTGGTCGCGCCGGGCATCGCGGAGGCTCTGTTTGCCACCGCAATTGGCCTCGTTGCCGCCATCCCGGCGACTATTTTCTATAATAAATTCTCGAGCGAGGTGAATCGGCAGGCGCAGCGGCTCGAAGGCTTCGCCGGCGAATTCACCGCGATCCTGTCGCGACAGATCGACGAGGGTGGCGGGAGCGGGTGAGGGCAGGTTATGGCGGCGGGCAGCATGAACATAGCCGCGACCGGCGGAAGAAGTAAGCGCCGGCGGCGACCTGTCATGAGCGAAATCAACGTGACGCCGTTCGTCGACGTCATGTTGGTGCTGTTGATCGTGTTCATGGTGTCGGCGCCGCTTCTGACCGTCGGCGTGCCGATCGATCTGCCGCAGAGCCAGGCCAAGGCGCTTGAACAGAACAACGAGCCGTTGACGATTTCGGTCAACAACCAGAGTCAAATCTTTCTGCAAAACGATGAGATCAAGCTCGACGATCTGTTGCCGAAGCTCAAGGCGATCATTGACGCCCGCGGCGGGACCAGCAACGATCTCATCTATATTCGCGGCGACAGGACCGTCGCTTATGGCATGATGATGCGGGTGATGGGTCGCATTTCGAGCGCGGGCTACCATCGCATCGCGCTGGTCACCGAAGTCGAGCAGGGCAGCCAATGAAGCCTGGCATGACCATATCGTGCGTCGGTCACGCCGCCGCGCTGTTCTTCGGACTCATGGCGATCTCGGCGCAACCGATGGAGGCGCCGCCGGTGCAAGCGCTGCCGGTCTCCTTCGTCTCCGAAAAGGACTTCAGCCAGCTCCCCTTGGGCGTGAAGAATGCGCCGCAGCTGAAGGTTCCGGACATCAAGCCGCTCGCCGACAAGGTAGACGAGACGAAGTCGGTGGATCAGCAGGCGCCGAAAGTTTCCGCCAAGCCGGAAATCACAACGCCTGCGGCGAAACCGGTTTCCGAAGCAAAGCCTGAGCCGAAGCCCGAGCCAAAGCCCGAACCAAAGCCCGAGCTCAAAACCGAGCTTAAGCCGGCACCGAAACCGGCGGATAAGCCCGATAAGCCGAAACCGCCGGAATATCGGCCGGATCAGATCGCCAATCTCTTGAAGAAAGACGCGGCCAAGGATCCGCCGAAGCAACAAGACGCGCCGGCGCAGCCGACGCGCGATACACCAAAATTCAACGCCGACCAGGTCGCTCAATTGCTCGACAAGCGCGAGCCGCAGCGCCAAGTCGCGACCGCCCAGTCGCTCAACGATTCGCCGACGCTCGGCGCGGCGATCGGGGCGCAAGATGCACAACTGTCGCAGAGCGAGATCGATGCTTTGCGCGCGCGCATTTCCAGCTGCTGGAGCCCGCCTCCGGGCATCGACGCAAATTCCAGGGTCTATGTCGTGCTGCGCGTTTTGTTCAAGACCGACGGCTCAATGGTGCAGGCGCCGACCTTGGTCGAAGGCTCCGCCTCGTCGCTTGGACCGGCGCTTGCGGAAAGCGCCAAGCGTGCCCTGCTGTTGTGTCAGCCATTCACCATGCTTAAGCCTCAACACTACGATCAGTGGAAAGATCTCGAACTTAAATTTGATCCGCACGAACTGCTTGGCGGCTGATCCCGCTTACAAGAGTTGTCATGATTCACAATAGACCCGCTTTTCCGTTGACGCGGCGTATGCTTGCCTTGGGCGCACTCGCCGGCGGCTTGGCCTTGCTGCCACGCCGCGCCAAAGCTGTCCGTCTCGACATTACCGAAGGAAATTTCCAGCCGCTGCCGATCGCGATTCCAAAATTTTTCGCTGCCGGTCAGGACGACGGCGACGCGGCAAATGCTGTAACCCAAATCGTCACGGCGAACCTGCAACGCAGCGGCCTGTTCGCTCCGATCGACCCGACGGCCTATATCGAACGAATCGCGAGCGTCGATGCGGTGCCACGCTTTCCCGATTGGCGCAACATCAACGCCCAGGCGCTGGTCACCGGCCGGATCGGCCGCCAGGCGGATGGCCGACTGCAGGCGGAATTCCGGCTGTGGGACGTGCTCGGCGGACAACAGCTCGACGGCAAGCAATATATGACCACGCCCGACAATTGGCGGCGCATCGCCCACATCATCTCAGACGCAATTTACGAACGGCTCACCGGCGAGGGCGGCTATTTCGATAGCCGCGTGGTGTTTATCGATGAGACCGGTCCGCCGGAACGGCGCGTGAAGCGGCTTACGATCATGGATCAGGACGGCGCCAATGTGCGCTATCTCACGCGCGGCGACGAGCTCGTCCTCACCCCGCGGTTCTCGCCATCGACGCAGGAGATCACCTACATGGCCTACGGTCAGGGCGATCCACGCGTCTATTTGTACAATATCGAAACCAGCCAACGCGAAATCGTCGGCAACTTTCCCGGCATGAGCTTCTCGCCGCGGTTTTCGCCGGACGGCCAGCGCGTGATCATGAGCCTGCAAGAGGGCGGCAATTCGAACCTTTTCGTCATGGATTTGCGTTCGAAAGCAACGACGCGGCTCACCGACACCCAAGCGATCGACACCGCGCCTTCATACTCGCCCGACGGGGCGCGGATCTGCTTTGAATCCGATCGCGGCGGCAAGCAGCAGATTTATGTGATGAACGCCGCCGGCGGTCCGGCGCAGCGCATTAGCTTCGGCGACGGCAGCTACTCCACGCCGGTTTGGTCGCCGCTGGGCGACTACATTGCGTTCACGCGCCTGGCGCAGAGCAAATTCGCGATCGGTGTGATGAAACCCGATGGAACCGGCGAGCGGGTGCTGACCGAGGGATTCCACAACGAAGGTCCGACATTTTCGCCGAACGGGCGGGTCATCATGTTTTTCCGCGATCCCGGCGGCAATGCCGGGCCATCGCTGTATTCGGTGGACATTTCCGGGCGCAATGAGCAGCGGGTGCCAACGCCAAGCTATGCGTCCGATCCGGCTTGGTCGCCGCTCTTATCCTAGGTGGCAGCCGGTTCCATAGAGTCGCCGCATTGACGCCCCATTAACCATTGCAAAAGCTTTCGGGGAAATCCTCGGGGTCGGGGGTCGTTTGCAACCTCCCATCAAGGTTGACGAAACCTTCGCTTAACGAAGGCACTGCTAGACCGCTTGGGACTACCGGTCCGGCAAGCCAGCTCCGGACACCGCGGAAATTATGGAGGGCACCCGAATGAACATCGCGACCATCTTGCGCGGCGCCAAATTCGCTGCCGCCGTCTTGGCGACACTTGCGATTGCGGGCTGCGCCAAAACGACCGACCAAAGTGCCCTGGCCGGCGCCGCGATCCCGGGCAGCCAGCAGGACTTTGTCGTCAATGTCGGTGACCGCGTTTTCTTCGAAACCGACTCTTCCGAGCTGACCGATCAGGCGCGCGCGACGCTCGATAAGCAGGCGCAATGGCTGGGCAACTACAACCGCTACGCTTTCACCATCGAAGGCCATGCCGACGAGCGCGGCACGCGTGAATACAATATCGCGCTCGGCGCCCGCCGCGCCGAGACCGTGCGCGAATATCTGGTGTCGCGCGGTGTTTCGGGCCAGCGCATGCGCACCATCTCCTACGGCAAGGAGCGGCCGGTCGCGCTGTGCAACGACATCTCCTGCTGGTCGCAAAATCGGCGCGCCGTGACCGTGCTCGACCAGAGCTCGTAATTCGGTGCGTGCCGGATGAGACCACTGCATCGGCGCCCGCTGGGCGCCGATCGCGTTTCTCCGGCGCCTCCTTGCCCTTGAGCAGCCGTGCCGCCAATCCATCCAGTCACAATTTGGTCGCAGGACGCGCTATGTTAAGACAGCGCAGATCGCCAAAAACGTCGCATACAATGATCCGCTCAGCTTCCTTGCTCGTGATGACGGGCGCGCTGTGGGCCGGCGCCGCGCACGCGCAGACGTCCGGCGCCGACCTCGTCACGCGCATCGACCGCCTGCAGGCGCAGGTGCGCGAGCTCACCGGCACGGTCGAGGAATTGCAATATCGCAATCAGCAGCTCGAGCAGGAAGTGCAGCGGCTGCGCGCCGCGGCTCCGGGCGCCGTCGCCGCGACACCGCCGACCGCACAATCATCACCGCCGCCGAGCCCGCGGTATTCTTCGCCGCAATATCCGCCGGCAGCCGCCGCATATCCGCCGCCGGCCACGCAGTCCCCGGGCACGGTCGCATCGGTGCCGACATCGGCGCCGCTACCGCCGCCCCCTTCGAGCGAGGCGAATGTGTCGGCCGCACGTCGGGGCGATGCGTTCGATCCGGATCACGATCCGACCGCGCCCGGCGCGCCGCGGCCGCTCGGCGCCAGCACCGACGCCAACGAGCCGCCGCCGGCACTGGCTACGGCAGCGACACCGCGTGCGCCCGGTGCACCGCTCGATCTTTCGAGCCCGTCGGTGTCGCCACCGGGGAGCGGCACCGCTGCGGTGGGCGGAGACCTACCGGCATCACCGCCGATCAATCCGAGCGCCACCGGCGCCATGCAAGCCGCGCTGCCGCCGGGCAATACGCCGAAGGACGAGTACGACCTGGCCTATGGCTACGTCTTGCACAAAGACTTTGCGCTTGCCGAGCAGACCTTCCGCGATTTCTTGGGTAAATATCCGAGCGACCGGCTTGCTCCCGAAGCGCAATACTGGCTGGGCGAGAGCCTGTTTCAGGACAAGCAATATCGCGACGCGGCGGAATCGTTTCTGACCGTTTCGACCAAATACGAGAACACCGCGCGCGCTCCCGACGCGCTGTTGCGGCTGGGACAATCGCTTGCGGCCTTGGGCGAAAAAGAAGCGGCATGCGCCTCGCTCGGCGAGGTGTTGCGGAAATATCCGCGCGCTCCGCTCAGCGTGAAGCAGAGCGTCGACCGTGAACAAAAGCGCACGCACTGCTGATCAAGCGCTTCGCGACGAAGAAGCGAACGCGTTATTCTCCGGTCTGGAAAATTCGCGCGGCCTTATTCTCGCGGTTTCCGGCGGCCCCGATTCAACGGCGCTGCTCGTGCTCGCGGCGCGCTGGGCAAAACGGCTCAAGCGCGCGCCGAAGCTCGTCGCCGTCACGATCGATCACGGATTGCGCGCCGAAGCGGCGCGCGAAGCGGCTGCGGTGAAGCGTCTTGCCCGGCGCCTCGGCGTCGCGCATCGCACGCTGCGCTGGCGCGGCAGAAAACCGAAAACCGGATTGCAGGAAGCCGCGCGCATCGCTCGCTATAGGCTCTTGGCGGAGACCGCCGCCAGCGCCGGCTACGCCCATATCCTGACCGCGCACACGCTCGACGATCAGGCGGAAACAGTGCTGTTCCGACTGGCGCGCGGCAGCGGGCTCATGGGACTGGCCGGCATGGCCCATGCCTCGCCGCTGCCGGTCGGAGCGGACAGGATAGGCTTTCTGCTGCGGCCGCTGCTGCAAATTTCCAAGGCGCGACTTGTGGCGAGCTTGCGCGCCGCCGGCATCGCCTACAGCGACGATCCGAGCAACCGCGACCCGCGCTTTACCCGCGCGCGCTTACGCGCCTTGATGCCGGATTTGGCGCGCGAAGGGTTGAGCGCTCACAGGCTGTCGCGATTTGCGGCGCGGATGCGGCGCGCGGATGCCACTATTGAATTCGCCGTCGCCGCCGCGCGCGATGCGCTCGCCCCGGAGCCGTGGTCGGAGCACGGTCCGGTCAGGTTCGACACCGCCCGATTCGCAAGCTTGCCGGCCGAAGTGGCGTTGCGGCTCCTTGGCCGTGCCGTTGCCTGGACCGGAAGCGAAGGGCCGGTCGAACTCGCCAAGCTCGAATCACTCTACGTCGCGATGCGTCAGACCGCTACGCGGCTGCGCCGAACGCTCGCCGGCGCGCTCGTCACGCTCGACGCCGACTGGATCGTGGTCGAACGCGCCCCGGCACGGCGGTCCTCGGCCCGGTGGGGCGGCTCTGGCAGCCGCTCAGCCATGCCGAAACACCGCAAGAGGACCTTTACGAAATAGCGTAATAAAGGGCTTCGCCGGGGCTGCTTCCCTTGGCAGGCCGAGGGCTGCCACCTACATTGCCTGATACCGGGGACGTGAAGCCGCCACGATGTGCGGGCACGGATGGCCCGCGGGACTCCGGTTGAGCCGGAGACCAAGGACAAGAGATGAACGCCAATCTGCGCAATTTCGCCCTGTGGGTGATCATTGTCCTGCTGCTCCTTGCCCTGTTCACGCTGTTTCAGAATCCTGGTCAGCGCACGACATCGCAGGACATTTCCTTCTCGCAGCTCTTAAGCGACGTCGATCAGGGCCGCGTGCGCGACGTGCTCATTCAGGGCCCCGAAATCCACGGCACCTATACCGACGGACGCAGCTTCCAGACCTATGCGCCGGGCGATCCATCGCTCATTCAGCGTCTCTACAATAAAGGCGTGCAGATCACCGCGCGGCCGCAATCGGACAACGTGCCGTGGTTCGTTTCGCTCTTGATTTCCTGGCTGCCCTTTGTCGCGCTGATCGGCGTGTGGATTTTCCTGTCGCGGCAGATGCAAGGCGCCGGCGGCAAGGCGCTCGGCTTCGGCAAGAGCCGCGCCAAATTGCTCACCGAGGCGCATGGCCGCGTCACCTTCGAGGACGTCGCCGGCGTCGACGAGGCCAAGCTCGATCTGCAGGAGATCGTCGAATTCCTGCGCGATCCGGCGAAGTTCCAGCGGCTTGGCGGCCGCATCCCGCGCGGCGTGCTCTTGGTCGGCCCGCCCGGCACCGGCAAGACGCTCTTGGCGCGCGCCATCGCCGGCGAAGCCAACGTGCCGTTCTTCACCATTTCCGGCTCGGATTTCGTCGAAATGTTCGTCGGCGTCGGCGCCAGCCGCGTCCGCGACATGTTCGAGCAGGCCAAAAAGAATGCGCCCTGCATCATCTTCATCGATGAGATCGATGCGGTGGGCCGCCATCGCGGCGCCGGTCTCGGCGGCGGCAATGACGAACGCGAGCAGACGCTCAACCAGCTCCTCGTTGAGATGGACGGTTTCGAGGCCAACGAAGGCATCATTTTGATCGCAGCGACCAACCGGCCCGACGTGCTCGATCCGGCGCTCTTACGCCCCGGCCGTTTCGACCGCCAGGTCGTGGTGCCGAACCCCGACGTTGTGGGACGCGAGCAGATCCTCAAAGTTCATGTGCGCAAGGTGCCGCTGGCGCCCGATGTCAATCTCAAGACCATCGCGCGCGGCACGCCGGGATTCTCTGGCGCCGATCTCATGAACCTCGTCAACGAGGCCGCCCTGATGGCGGCGCGGCGTAACAAGCGCATGGTGACGCAGGTCGAGTTCGAGGACGCCAAGGACAAGGTGATGATGGGCGCCGAGCGCAAATCGCTCGTCATGACCGAAGAGGAAAAGCTCCTCACCGCCTATCACGAGGGCGGCCACGCGATCGTGGCGCTCAATGTCAAAGCCACCGATCCGGTGCACAAGGCCACCATCATCCCGCGCGGCCGCGCGCTGGGCATGGTCATGCAACTGCCCGAACGCGACAAACTCTCGATGAGCCGCGAACAAATGACCTCGCGGCTCGCGATCATGATGGGCGGCCGCGTCGCCGAGGAACTGGTGTTCGGCCGCGAGCGAGTCACGTCCGGCGCCGCATCCGATATCGAACAGGCGACCAAGCTTGCGCGCATGATGGTGACGCGCTGGGGCCTGTCCGACGAACTCGGCACGGTCGCCTACGGCGAGAACCAGGAAGAAGTGTTCCTGGGCTATTCAGTGGCCCGCCAGCAGAACATTTCGGAGGAGACGTCGAGGAAAATCGACGCCGAAATCCGCCGCCTGGTGGAAGCCGGCTATGACGAGGCGCACGCCATCCTCTCCGCCAAGCGCGCCGATCTCGAGACGCTCGCCAAGGGCCTCCTCGAATTCGAAACCCTGACCGGCGACGAAATCAAGGATCTGCTCTTGGGCAAGCGGCCGAACCGCGAGTCGGTGATCGAGCCGACGGCAACGCCGCGCGCCTCGACCGTGCCGACCGCCGGCGCCGGCCGCAATCGGCCGCGCCCGGAAACCGGCCCGATGGAGCCGCAGCCGCAGGCTTAGTCACATCGGTTGCTCGTTCATCATTCGCCGTTGAGTTTTGCTGTTATCCTTCGCCGCATAACGTAGCGAGCGGGGGAGGATACAGCCCATGCGCCAGATGATTTTGGTCGGCTTTCTGCAGGCGCAGAATTGCACCAATCTCGCGAGTTCCTGGCGCCATCCGCAATCGCGCACCGACAGCTGGTCGCCGGATTTCTACCGCCACATCGGCCGCGTGCTGGAGGCCGGCAAATTCCATCTCGGCTTTTTCGACGATCGCCTGTCGATGCCGGACATGTATGGACGCAATCACGCCCACACCGTTGAGCACGGCATTCGCTGCGTAAAACTCGACGCTGTCACCGTGCTCACCGTGATGGGCATGGCGACCGAGCGGCTCGGCCTTGGCGCGACCTATTCGACGAGCTACTACGAGCCGTTTCATGTCGCGCGCGTATTCGCCACGCTTGATCTGATGACGGGCGGCCGCGCCGCCTGGAACGTCGTCACTTCGCTCAACGACGGCGAAGCGCAGAACATGGGCCGCGACGAAGTGATCGGTCACGATGCGCGCTACGATCGCGCCGACGAGTTCATGGAAATCGTGCTTGGGCACTGGGACACCTGGCAAGACGATGCCATCGTGCAGGACAAGGCGAGCGGTTTGTTTGCCAGGCCCGACAAGGTGCATCGCCTCGATTACGAGGGCCGCTATTATCGCTCGCGCGGGCCGTTCACGGTGCCGCGCTCGGCGCAAGGCCATCCGGTGATCATCCAGGCCGGATCAAGCGGCCGCGGCAAGACTTTCGGCGCGCGCTGGGGCGAGGTGATTTTCGTCGTCTATCCGAATATCGAAGTCGGCAAACACGACTACGCTGCGTTCAAGGCCGAGGTGGCGCGGTTTAACCGCGATCCCGACCAGGTCAAGATCACGCATCTCATCAATACCGTGGCGGCAGCGACCAAAAACGAGGCAGAAGACAAATGGGCCGAGATCAAAAAACTGCCGCTTGAAATCGATGCGCTGTCGCTGCTTTCGGAGGCGCTTAATTTCGATTTTGCCAAAAAGGGCATGGACGAGCCGTTCACCGATGTGGAATTGGACGAGATGTCCGGTCTGCAAGGCATCCGCGATCGCGTGATGAGCGTGAAGAAAAACCCCACGGTGCGCGAATTCATCGAGATCAGCGGCCGCGGGCGCGTGCACAATCCCATCGTCGGCGGGCCGAAGGAGGTCGCGGACCGGTTGGAAGCCTGGTTTGCCGCGCCGGCCTGCGATGGTTTCGTGCTTTCCGCCACCCACGTGCCGGGCGCCTATGAAGACTTCGTGCGCTTCGTGGTTCCGGAACTGCAGCGCCGTGGTTTGTTCCGCAAAGATTTTGCCGGCGCGACGCTCCGCGAAAATCTCGGGCTGCAAAGGCCAGCAATCAGCGCCTGGCGTACACCGGTATGAAATTGTGAACGAATCGCGCTTTAACATGCACCTTGCCTAAGGCAGATGTGTCGGGTGTCCGTCATAAACATGATGGAACCTGAAACATGATGGAACCGTGCAGCGCTTTCCGAAATTCCGATCGGAACGAAATCGGCATCGCAGAGTTTAAAAGCGCGAAGGGCGTCGGGGTCTCTAATGCGGCGATTGGTTTTTGCTTGGACTGCAATTGTGCTGGTGGTTGCTTCGCCGGCGCAGGCAAACGCGCAGGCCGCGCGGCACAATTTCTCAGGACTTTGCGCCTATTACCCAGCACACGGCAACGGTCTGACAGCGGCGCATCCGACGCTGCCGTTCGGCACGCGCGTGCGCGTGACCGATCCAAAAACCGGTCGAAGCGTCACCGTGACGGTCAACGATCGCGGTCCATTCGGCCGTCATCGCGTGCTCGACCTCTCGCCAAGCGCAGCGCGCGCGCTCGGAATGATCAGCCGCGGCGTCATTTTTGTTCAAGCCGAGGTGTTGTGAGAGCGCGGCGGATTACCTTGCGCTCGTCATGGCCGGACTTGTTCCGGCCATCCACGTCTTTGTCTTAGCCCAACGTTTAAGACGTGGATGCCCGCCATAGGCGAGCGGAGCGACGCCGTTCTGCGAACGGCTATGCGCGGGCATGACGATCCAATCAAATTTCATCCCGCTTTAATCCGCCCCCACACCATCAATTCAGCCGCAGCTCGGTGATGTGGCGCGCGTCGGGCTTGAGCTCGCCCTTTTCGACGCGCTTGACGAGGTCTGTCAGCACGGCATTGGCGCGACAGGGCAGGCCGATTTTGTCACCTTCGCGCACGACAAAGCCATTGAGGAATTCGATCTCGGTGCGCCGGCCTTTCTGCATGTCCTGGCCCATCGACGGGCGCTGGCCCGCTGCCGTGCGCGCGGCATCCTTGAAGCGCTGCGCGTCGCAGGTTTGCATCGCCACCTCGTCGCCTTCGCCGGCGCGCGCAATGGTTTCCGGAGGCAGATGCAAAATCTCCTCCAGCTCATAGCCGAGCGATTGCCCGACGCGGATCGCTTCGGAGCCGAGCCGGGTGGCGAAGCGGCGGATCGGATCGTTCTTGAGCATTTCGCCGCCGGGAAGTCCGGTGCAGGCGGACAGTCCGTTCTGCATCGCGTTGGCGACGAGCTTTGACCAGCGTTCGCCCCACAGATTACTGGTGACCTTGGCGCTGTCGGCAAACGCCACCAGCCGGCAGACTTCTTCGGCGCGCGGGGTGACGCGGCCATGCACCTCGCCGGTCCGAAACACCGTGTGTGCAGCGCCATGCTTGGCCGCGCCGCGATGAATAAGCCCGGGCTCCGGCAAATTGACGGTGATGCTCGAGGCGATACAGCCGAGCGTCTTGCCCCAACCGACGACGCCGGCGACGGTCGGCTCATTGATGCAATTCTGCAATGAAACGACATAGCCGTCCGGCGCCAGATATTGGCTGATCAGCATTGTCGCCCAGGCAGTGTCGTAGGACTTCATGCAAACGAAGGCGATATCGACCGGCCTTTCCTTGGCGAGCTGCTGCGCGTCGGTGATATGGAGCGCGCGCACCGGCACGGTGAATTCCGGCTCTTGCATAGCATGCGTCACGCGCAGGCCATGCTTGCGCATATGCTCGACATGGGCCGGCCACGGATCGATGAAGGTCACGTCCTCGCCGGCTTGAACCATGTGCGCGCCGGTATAGCCGCCAACCGCGCCGGCACCGACGATCGCAATTTTTCGGCCCATCCTGTCCTCCCGTTATCGCGTGACGGCAAACTAAAGCATGATCCCGAAAAGTGGATTCCGGTTTTCGGAACAGATCATGCTCAAAAAACATCCAAAGCGAAATTGTTCATTTCGCTTTAGCAGCCGCATTGCCGCTCCGCCATACGTGCTGCACGCAATTACACTATTCCTCAGCCGCGAGCCGAATAGCCGCCATCGACCGGGAGCGCCGCACCGGTGACGAAATCCGATGCCGGACTGCACAAAAACACCGCCGCTCCGGCCAGGTCGTCGGGCTCGCCCCATCTGCCCGCGGGTGTGCGCGAGAGGACGAAGTCGTGAAGGTCGGCAACTTGCTGCCGCGCTCTGCGAGTCAGCTCGGTATCGATCCAACCGGGCAGGATGGCGTTGACTTGAATATTGTCAGGCGCCCATGCGCAGGCGAGCGACCGGGTGAGCTGGACGAGGCCGCCCTTGCTCGCGGCATAAGCGGCAACCGTTGCCGCGCCGAACAGCGAGTACATCGAGCCAATATTGAGAATCTTGCCGCGGCCAGCTGCTTTCATGTGCGGATATGCGGCTTGCGCGCAGAACAATGCGGCGCCGAGGTTGACATCCAAAATCTCGTGCCACTCCTGTTCCGAGATTTGTTCAGGAGGCTTTCTTCTATTCATCCCGGCATTGTTGATGAGGATGTCGCAGCCGCCAAAATCCCCGACCACGGTTTCGATCAATTTGCGGCATGATGATGCGGACGCGGCCTCAAACGCATAGAACCGGGTCTGCGGCGCTGACGAGATCAATTCCCTGACGGCGGCTTGCCCCTTGCTTTCATCACGGGCGGCGAGCGCGATCGAGGCTCCGGCGCGAGCGAGCCCGCGCGCCATGGCCAGGCCGAGACCGCCATTGCCGCCGGTGACGATCGCCACGCGGCCGGTAAGATCGAAAGGGTTCAAGGGCTACTCCGAAAATAGTAGGTGATAGGTCCCCGTCCCCGAGGGAGGGGAGATTTAAGACCAGCCTGCGGGTTATCGGCAATGCCGCTGCAAAATCGTGTCGACCCGTTCGGCGAACTTTTTGCCGGCCCAGCGCGCGGCACTTTCATGGGCAATCGCGGCGGGCGGTTTCACACCGGGGTGCGGACGCTCACGGCGCGGCGCTGGGCTTCGCGGCAGTGGATCTGCTGCGTGCTCGCGTTCAAAGGACGGCATCGCGACGTATGGGGGCGGTTCTATACCGAGCTGTTTTTCCTCGATGAGCCGACCGCGCTCGCCGCCGGGCACCGGCCCTGCTTCGAATGCCGGCGAAAAGATGCGGAAAGATTTGCCTATTATTGGCGCATGGCGCACGGAGATCGCCGGCGGCCCCGCGCCGCGGAGATGGATCAAGTGCTCCACCGCGAGCGTTTGCAGGGCCGCGCCAAGCGCCGGCACCGGCGCACCATCGATGGCTTGCCGGACGGCGCCTTCATCGCGATGGACGGCGCAGCTTTCGCCATCCGCGGTGCCGCGCTGCTGCGCTGGACGCCGGAGGGTTACAATGCCCGCATGCGGCGGCCGCGCGGCATCGCAATTGACGTGCTCACCCCGCCGGCGATCCTTGCTGTGCTCGCCGCTGGCTATCAGCCGCACTGGCATCCGAGCGCGGCGCTTAACTTCACCTCTCCCCGGCGGGGGGAGGTCGCGAACGAAGTGAGCGGGTGAGGGGGGTCGGAAGCCATGCGTTTGCTTCTGATTCCGAACCCCCTCACCGCGACCCTCTCCCCTCCGGGGAGGGGGAGCAAGGCTAACCGCGAAACGCCGCCTTGATGCTTTCCACCGTCGCACCGGGCGCACGCGCTGCGGTGATGATGCGCGCTTCCTGCTTGGCAAGGCCGTCGAGCGCCGCCTGCATCGCGTCGATCTGATCAATCGGCACCACGACGGCACCGTGGCGGTCGGCGTGAATAAGATCGCCGCTCGTGACCGCCATGCCGTGAACGGTCACCGGAATGCCGAACTCGACGACATGCACATAGGCGTGCGACGGCGCGAAAGAGCCGGCTAGCATCTGAAAGCCGGAAGCCACGGCTGGAATGTCGCGCACCGAGCCGTTGGTCACCGTGCCGAGGCAGCCGAGCGCCTGGTGCACATTGGTCTGCACTTCGCCCCAGAACGCGCCGTAGCCTGGCGGCTCGTCTTTATCCTCGATGACAACGACGCTTGGTCGCGGCGCCGCGGCCACGTAATCGAGATATTCCATCCGTTTTTGCATGTAGCTTGGACCGCTGACTTTGTCGCGGGCGCGAATGGTAACGGTCTTGGCGAAGCCAACCATCGGCGGCAAATCGGGAAACGGACAATGCAGATGCACGGCGGTATAGCCGGCGCCGCGGCGCTCGGGCGCGACGATTTCGATCAAGTTGCAGACGGTCGGCGTGTCGATCGACCGCAGAAAGGCGAATTGACTTTCCGAGACCACGATATTTCCCCTTTTTGCATCAGCACAAATACAACTTTCGATCCAATATCGAAATCTAATCCCAAGTCGCCGCGACGATCGCCGCGATGATCACTTGGACCAGAACGATCACGGCCACGCAACCGGACCAGCCGACCGCTGTCCAAGCAAAGCCTGTGATGAAGGCCCCCGCGCTGCCGCCGACATAATAGATCGATACATACAGCCCTACCGCGGACGAACGCCCCTCTTTGGCCGAGAGCGTGACATAGCCGGTCGATATTGCCTGGCAGACCATGCCGCAGACCGCGCAGAGAGTCAGCCCGGCGATGATCAGCACAATCGGCGGCGCCAAGAGCAGCAATGCGCCGACCACCCAGAGCGCGATGACCCCAAGCACGAAACGGCGGCGGCCGAACAGCGCAATCGCGCGACCGACCCAGGGCACGATCGGACTGCTGACCAGATAAGTAATGAACAAGGCGCCAAGCAGCGTCGGCGAAAAGCGGTAGGGCGGCGCTGCCAGATGGAAGTTCACATAGGTGAACGTCGCGACGAAATTGAATAGCACGCCAAATCCGATGGCATAGGTCGCCACCAGCCGCCGGTTGCGCAAATGACGGAGCATTTGCATGGCGGACGTAGCAAGCCCGCCGGAGCGGGTGAAATTGCGCTCCCGGGGCAGGGTGGTGGCGACAATGATGGCGGCAACGAGCGTGAGCAGCGCCACCACCTGGAACGCCGCGCGCCACCCGATCACGTCGGTCAGGAGGCCGGGGATAAAGCGCCCGCTGAAGCCGCCGATCGCCGACCCGGAGATGTAAAGCCCGGCGACGCGCGTCACGTCGGCGGGCGGCCACTCGTCGCCGATATAGGCGACCGTGACCGCGAAGATCGGCGGCAGCAACAGGCCCTGGATGAAACGCCAGAAAGTGAGCTGCGCCACGCTGCCAGCGAAAGTCATGATCAGCATCGGCACCACGACCGCGAACATCGCGGCAGTGATCAAGCGTTTGCGGCCGGCGACGTCGGCCAGCGCGCCGGTGAACGGCGCCGAGAGCGCGATCGCCGCGGTGCCGGCGGTCATCAATGCGCTAATTTCGCCCGGGCCTACATGAAACTCGCGCGCCAATTCCGGCAGCAGCGCTTGCGGCGAATAGAGATTGACGAAAGCGGCAAAGCCCGCGGTGGCCACCGCGAGGCTCCGTGAATCGAAAGCCATGAGACATTATCGGCGAGCGCGGCACCGAAAGCACGCCCAGCGCGATGCTGCCCGCGGTCGTCTTGAGCTGGAGCGTGGCCGTCGGAGCCGGGCAACTTGCATCGCTCGCGAGGCAGTTTCGTCCTGCGGCATCAATGCAGAATGGCGCTTGGGGAGTTTGCGCAAAGCGCGGCCGAGCGGCTGACGCCGCTGTGCGAGGCCGTGGTCGCGTAATTGCGCTTACAGCTGGCGGATCGAATCGAAATTCCAGGCCGTGGCGCTGGCGTCGTTCTCGCCAATGCGAAGGGTCTTATCATTGACGAAACGGTACGGCGGTACCGGCAGATTGTACGGTGCCGGCACTCCCGAGAATACGCGGCCCGCCGCGTCGTATTTGGAGCCGTGGCACGGACAGAAATAACCGCCGAGCCAACTCGCCACCGGCGTGATCTCGCTCGCGTTCGGGTAGAACAAGGGGATGCAGCCGAGATGCGTGCAGATGCCGACGAGCACGCCCAGTTCGGGCTTGAGCGAACGGTGCCAATTGGTGGCATAGGGCGGCTGCTGCAGCTGATCGGAATTGGGATCGGCAAGCTGCGACGTCAACTGCTTGCCCTGCATCGCGTCGAGCGTCTGCTTTGAACGCCGGAACACGAAGATCGGCCGCTGCCGCCAGCGGATCACGACCTGCTGGCCCTCGCCGATTTTGCTGATGTCGAGATCGACGGGTCCGCCGGCCGCCAGCGTCGAGGCGTCCGGATTCATCTGATCGACGAGCGGTACCAAGGTTGCCGCTGCGCCAACGGCGCCGACCGTCGCGGTCGCGATATAGAGAAAATCGCGCCGCGTTGCCGTCGGCGGGTGGCCGGCCGTCGCGCTCGATGCAGTGCTCGCCATAATCGGCCCTTTGCGATCCTTTTGTGCCGGGGAGCTTATGTCGCTATCCGCAGGGCTTAGTCAATCAGCCAATCGCCGGCAGTGGCAAAACTCCGCGAGGCCGGGATTGCCGCACCAATTTCCCATTACCGATGGCCGCCGAGTTGCGCTATTGAGCGTCCAGCAATGCCGGACCCGCATGCGAAAATGCGGCTGGGTGCAACGGCCGGTAATCGAGATCTGCCAGGGAGACGCCAATGCGCGGTAAGGACAATTTGCGTAGTGCCGCCGAGGTCCTCGTCGATCAATTACGCATCCATGGCGTGCGGCACGTGTTCTGCGTGCCGGGCGAGAGCTATCTGGCGGTGCTCGATGCTTTCCATGACAGCGATCTCACCGTCACAGTCTGCCGGCAGGAGGGTGGGGCGGCCATCATGGCGGAGTCGTTCGGCAAAGTGACGGGCGCCCCGGGCGTCTGCTTCGTTACCCGCGGCCCCGGCGCGACCAACGCCGCGCACGGCATCCACATCGCGCGCCAGGATTCCTCGCCAATGGTGATGTTCGTGGGCCAGGTCGCGCGCGACACCCGCGAGCGCGAAGCGTTTCAGGAGCTCGATTATCGCGCCGTGTTCGGTTCGATGGCCAAGTGGGTCACCGAGATCGACGACCCCGCGCGCGTGCCGGAACTGGTCTCGCGGGCGTTTCATACCGCCGCCAACGGCCGGCCCGGTCCGGTCGTGGTCGCCATTCCCGAGGACATGCTGGTCGAGCGCGTTGCGGTCGACGATGCGCCGCCATTTACGGCAATCGAAACATCCCCGGGCGCGGCGGAAATGCACAGATTCGCCGAACTCTTGAGCGGTGCGCGGGCGCCGATCGTGATCCTCGGCGGCAGCCGCTGGTCGCAACAGGCTTGCGACCGCATCGCCGCCTTTGTGAAAAAATACGCGCTGCCGGTCTGCACAACCTTCCGCCGCGGGCATCTGTTCGATCAGACCCATCCCTGTTATGCCGGCGATCTCGGCATCGGCCCTAATCCCAAGCTGCTCGAGCGCATCAAATCGTCAGACCTGGTGATCGCCATCGGTGGACGCTTAGGCGAATTGCCCTCGCAGCACTATACGCTGTTCGACATCCCCGGGCCGCAAATGCCGTTCGTGCATGTGCATCCGGGCGCCGAAGAGCTGGGCCGCGTTTATAGTCCGTCTCTCGCCATCAATGCGACGCCGACGGCGTTCACGGCAGCACTGGAAAATCTGACCTTCGCCCGTGCTCCGGTGGGCGACGCCAAAGCGGCCCATGCCGACTATAGCGCCTGGACCGAACAGCCCACCGAGCAGCCTGGCGCGGTGAATTTCGGCGCAGTGATGGTGTGGTTGCGCGAAAATCTCGCTCCCGATGCCATCATTTGCAATGGCGCCGGCAATTACGCGGCTTGGATTCACCGGTTCTTTCGCTTCCGCCGCTTCGGCCAGCAGGTCGCGCCGGTCTCCGGCTCGATGGGTTATGGCGTTCCGGCGGCAGTGGCGATGAAGCGGCTTTATCCGGAGCGCCAGGTCGTCTGCATCGCCGGCGACGGCGACTTCCTGATGAACGGCCAGGAATTCGCGACCGCGGTTCAATACGATCTGCCGTTCACCACCATCGTCTTCGACAACGGCATGTACGGCACCATCCGCATGCACCAGGAGCGCGAATATCCGGGTCGCATTTCGGCGACCGCATTACGCAATCCCGATTTCCCAGGCTATGCGCGCGCCTTCGGCGGTTTCGGTGTGTCGGTCGAGCGGACCGAGGACTTTCCGAAAGCATTCCGCGACGCCGAGGCCTCGGGCAAGCCGGCGATCGTCCACCTGGCGATCGATCCCGAATCGATCACGCCGGGAACGACGCTCGCCAAGATCCGCGCCAAGGCCCTCGCCGAAAAGAAGTAGCAGCAGCCGCTTGTGCGTGTTCCAGGGGCGCGTGCGGCCGGAACGAAAGCGAACTCCGGTACCGTACCTCAGCTGCCAGCAAGTCCGGTCCTCCTCAATAACAGACATGTCGCCAATGGCGGGATGGATCAAAAAGCGACATGCCGACTACTTCGATTCTACGTTCACTTGCTGCTCGACGACGACCGGGAGCGTAAACGCGAACGTCGAGCCTTGGCCAAGCTGTGACTCGACCCAGATTTTGCCGCCGTGCATCTCAATGATGCGCTTCGATATGGCGAGCCCCAAGCCGGTGCCGCCCTTCTTGCGCGTGATGGCGTTGTCGGCTTGTTGGAACTCCTGAAACAGCTTGGCTTGATCGGTAGCGGAGATGCCGGGGCCGGTGTCACGGACCGAGACATGGAATGAGCCATTGTTCGCTTCGGCCTTGATGGCGACTTCGCCCGCATCGGTGAACTTGATGGCGTTACCGACCAGATTAATAAGCACCTGCGTCAAGCGGCGTCCGTCGCCGTGCCCGGCTGGCAACTCGGGGGCAAGCTCGAGCTTGAACGCGAGCTTCTTGTCGGCGGCCAATGGCTCAAGCGTGCTGCGGACGGTCTGGGCAATGTCCTGAACGGAGTAGTCCGAGAGTTCGAGCACAAGCTGACCAGCCTCGATCTTGGACAGGTCGAGCACGTCATTGATGAGTCCCAGCAGATGCCTGCCGTTGGCTTCAAGGCGCTTGAGGATGCCTGACATCTTCTCGGATGGCTCACCGTAAGCGCCGTCCGCCATCAATTCGGTGTAGCCCAAGATGGCATTGAGCGGCGTGCGCAGCTCGTGGCTCATATTGGCAAGGAACTGCGACTTGTGCTGGCTCGCCTCTTCAAGCTGCCGGCTCTTGTCCTGGATCTCGTCGAACAGCCGCACATTCTCGATGGCGATCACGGCCTGGTCGGCAAAGGTTTGCACTAACTCTATCTGCTTGTCGGTGAATGGGCGCACCTCGCGGCGTGCCAGTATAAGCACGCCGATCAGCGTTCCCTCACGCTGGAGAGGTACCCCAAAAAGGGAGTGGTACGCGCCAGCTTTTTGAATCTCGACCATGCGGTATTCTGGGTCGGTCGCAACATCGACGATGTGAATCGGGGCACGTTCAAGGAGCACACGACCGATTCCACTCTCTCGCCCGGCTTTCCAGGGCGTACGGTCCACTAGGTCCTTGTGCGCGGGCGAAAGGCCGTAGCTCGCCTCTGCACGGAAAAAATCGTCGCCTTTTGGACGTCCGATATATCCCAGATCGGCCTCACACAGGCTTGCGGCCGATTCAATAAGTGTGTCGAGGACAGTTTGCAGGTTGAAACAGCGGCCGCGTTCTCCTATCGTTCACGATAATATAAATCAAGATGAGCGAGTACGCGAAATTCAAAAACTTCTGCGCCAGCAATCGTTTGTTGCTATTTCGCGTGGCAA
>Ga0187804_10000027_pt1 | contig 28969 bp, 25 predicted proteins | sample NC_wetland_sal_i_3_FD_132961 | JGI IMG/M metagenome (GOLD analysis project Ga0187804, IMG submission 132961) | Wetland sediment microbial communities from Neuse River Estuary, North Carolina, USA - Control_4 | ecosystem: Environmental > Aquatic > Freshwater > Wetlands > Sediment | place: USA...
CGCGGAGATGGTGATGACGGTGAGCTTTGGCCCAGAGGCGCGCGCCTATCCCATCCGGCAGATGGCCTACCACCACGTTTTGAACGACACCGTGGGAGGCGTCCCGATCGTCGTCACCTATTGAACGCTCTGTCACACCGGTCTGGTGTGGAAAAGAACAGCGATGCGGCGGGATTTGCATTTCTATCTTGCCGGAATCAACAACCAGAACTTCCTGATGCGCGATCGCGAAACCGGCTCCTGGTGGCAGCAGGTGACCGGGCGGGCGGTCTCCGGGCCGCTCGCGGGCACGGTGCTCGAGCCGGTCGCGAGTGACGAATTGACCTTCGCACTCTGGAAATCAGAGTCGCCGCGTGGGGCGGTGCTCGCGCCGGTCGCCGGGCACGAAAAAGACTACGACAGCGAGTGGGAAAAGGAGGTCGCCAGGTTGCCGGTTCCTCTGAGTTTCCCGGGGCAAGGTCTTGCCGACCGCGACATCGTCCTTGGACTGGAGATGGGCGGGCAGGCCCGTGCCTTCCCTCTCGAGCGCGTGCGCTCGCAGAGTCCGGTTCACGACCGGGTGGCGGGCGTTCCCGTCGTGCTGGTGGCCGGGCCGGATGGCGAATCGGTGCGCGTGTTCCGTTCGCAGCTGAATGGTTCGGAGATCGAACTCTACCGCGACCGGCAAAGCGCGCGCTGGCAGTTGGTCGATGCGGGAGGAAATACCTGGAATTTTCAGGGATGCGCCGTAGCCGGTTCCGCCACCGGACAGTGTCTGGAGAAGATCGCTCTGCTGAAAGATTACTGGTTCGACTGGCGGAATTATCACCCGCAGACAACCGTGTACAACCACTGACGGCTCAGCGCGTCTTCCTGGCGCCGCCGGTATCGCCCGGCTTGCGGGCCGGTTCCACCGCTGCCGGAGCGCTGACGCTCAGGTCGGTCGACCAGCAATCGGCAATGATCTTCCAGTTTCCCGCCGGCTGACGGGCCATCACCACCAGGTATTTGCCCCGCTCCTCACGCCGCTTGCCCAGCGCCACCGGCACCAGCATTTTCGAGCGCCCCATATCAAACGCGATCTCGCCGAAGACTTCGGTGCGCAGAGACTCCATCTCCACGTCTCCCAGTCCGGCTTCGAGCAGGGCAAAGAGGAATTCGCGGATGGCGGGAAGGCTGCGCACCGGCGCCACATTGGCCCGGACCAGCGTGGCATCTGGAGCGTAGAGTTCCAGCACATCATCGAGATGCTTGGTGTTGCAGGCTTGGGCCCAGTCCTGGACCAACTGGCGAACGGCATGCTCGGCGCGGCTTCCGGCGGCGCTGCCCGTCCCGGCCGCAGCAGCACGGCCGCGGGGAAGGCTTAGTCCAGGTTCGGCGGGCCCACGGCCCGAACCACCCTGTGCCGGAATGAAATGATGGTAGTGATGGTGGTAGTGGTGCTGTCCCGCCGCGGCCGGTTGTGTTGCGTCCGTAATAGGCATACCGCAATGGCCGCAAAACCGCGCTTCCTCTGCGAGCGGCTGACCGCATCCCATGCAGGTACCGGGGGCGAACTGGCGCGTTGCCGCCGTACGCAGCTCCTGCTCCGCGCCTCCCGCCAATCGCTGAATGGCTTCCACGGCAGCCGCGACCGCGTCGGCACTCGGCTTTGGCCAGCGCAGGTTCGACGGCAGCCGGTGGAAGAACTCGTCGATCTCGGGGTTGTCGCGAAGACTGCCGCCTTGATCGGCAGCCGGATCTGGAGACTTTGGAATCTCTGGATTCAAGGCACGCTCACCAGTGGCCATTGTAGGAGAACTGTCAACTAGCGGGTGCTGAATTGTACCCGGGCTTCGGAATCGGTGGGAACTCCGTTGCAGAGCGCGGGACGATAACGCCAGCGGCGGATGGCATGCAGCACGATCTGATCCTCTGTAGATCCCCCGCTCTCCAGGATGAAAGGGCTGTGCACGCGTCCGTCAGTACCCACGATGAAGGTCACTCGCACCCGCAAGTTCTCGTCTTCCGGCTGCCACAGGGGGTCCGGCGTGGCCAGAGCCTCGGGCGGGCGCGTATCCCCACAGCGCGGCAGCGCTAAGGGTTCCGACAGAGGCGCAAACTCCGAGGCGTGCACGGGCGCCCGGCGCAGGCTCTCTTCGTGCCGGAAAAGCGTCAGGGGATCGGTCACAAGCGGCCATGGAGTCGAACACCAGCCCAGCACACCTGAACATCCGGCGAGCAGGGCGATCACGAGCTTCCTTTGACTCATTCCGCTTCCCATGGGACCGTTCGAGACAGACTCCGTCGCCGCTTCAAGCGGCACTTCCTGTTCCAGCCGACGAGAAACAACAGGCGCTTTTCTGTCAGCTACTTACGGGGACTTCAGAATGTGGCGCTGCAAGCACACATGCAAGCCTCTGGCGGATCTATGCAGAGATTTGCAGGGCGCCGGGGTTGACGAGAGGTGACCTGCTCAACTACAGAGTGTGAGCTACGTCACACAAGAAGGGAAACCCACGGGCAGACAATGGAGGTGAATCGCGTCTTGCGGAGACCCTAAATCCGCCGGAGGATGCCATGTTCGAGCAAGAGTTGGAGTTGGAAAAGCGCGAGTCGTCAATCGTTCCCTTGCTTCTGATTGTCACTTTGATCGTGGCGGTCGTAGCTGTATCGCTCTATTTCGTGGCCGAGAGTAGGAAGGTGCTCACCACGACCGAGGCCACGCCGGTCGTGCTGGCGGCGCTGGACAACCAGGGGCCGGCGACGGTCCGCTTCCAGACCGGGATGATTGAGAGCGCAAGCGCAAAAACGCTTGACCCGCACTATCGCCTGCTGCAAGAGGCGGGCTACATCAAAGTCGGCAAGGGCAAGAACGGAAACCTGCCGATTTCACTGACCCCGCAGGGACAGGCGTTCCTGGAAAGAATTGCCGGCGTGAAGAAGAGCAAGCGTAAAGACGAAAATGATGAGTACGTCGTTCCCCTGGCGCAACGCAAGCTGGTCGAGATCGGCAAAATTACCATGATCACATCTTCCAAGGCTACGGTTGAGTACGCATGGAAGTGGGAGACCAATCCGGCTGGGGAGCTGTTTGATGCTGCCGGTCCGGCGGTGAAGAGCTTCAACACCTGGGACCGCGCGACCCTGATCGACAAGTATGGTGCCGCCTTTTACCACGCGCCTCCGGTCAAAGTGACACTGGCGCTGGCGAAAAGTGACAAGGGCTGGCACGTCGGCAGCGAGTAAGCTAGGAATTTTCCGCCAACCAGCGGAGAAAGGCCTTGCTGCGGGCTTCTCAGGAAAGCCGGCAGCAGGGCCTTTGTGCCCTGTTTCTCCTACTGCAACCCGTTCTGGGTAAATTTATACGCGGTGTTCGGAGCTGCCTGACTGCTCAGGTAGAGACTGGAAGCCTGCCCCGCCGTACTATAGTTGTCCACCACGATCCCGCTCGGCCCGCCGGGCACATTGGCCGTGGTCAGCGAGACGTCGCTGGTGCGCGCCACCACGCAACCCGGAGTGCCAGTGCCGGTGCAATCCTGGTTCAAGCCGAAAAAGAAGAAGTCCGTTCCGCCATTCACATTGGGGTTGAAAAACTCCGTCCATCCCGTACAGCGGGCTGTCGTGACGTTGAGGAGCTGTTGCGAGAACACTGCCGTCGTGTTCATGATGCGCCCGGTGAAGCCAAAGGCGTACTGCCACGGAGTGATGTCAGTAGCGCCTGTCCCGCACAACCGGACCACCCCAGTGCTGGGGTCGTTGAAGTAGTTGTTGTCAAACGCGGGTTGATAAAGCTTGACCGCGGTTCCGGACTTGGAGGCCACGCCGATTTGGGCTTTCGCCAGTACGGTCATGGTAGCCGAATCCACTTCGACCAGTACACCGGAAGTACCATCGTCGGCGTCCACCACGAAGCTGGTGCCGTTGGTGACGTCTACGATCGGGGGCGCAAGAATTTGGTGGTTAGCACCCTTCCCGATCGTCAGTAACTTGATGAGGCCGGTCGTGGCATCGAGCGAGTAGAAGACTCCGTTTGTGCTCCCCACCATGACCAGCCCGAGATTCTTGTCGAGAACCGGGGCCGTCAGGAAGAACCCGGCGCTGACGGCGACCGGCCACGGAGCTCCGGCGAGGGTCGGCGTCCCATTGAACACCCCTGTGATCTTGTAGACGTTGCCGTCATCGGCTCCCACATAGGCGGTGTCGGTGTTGTAGTCCACCCACGGAGAGGAACGCATATCCAGGGCGGCGGCGAACGTCAGCGAGGTCATCGAGGCAGTGTTGCCCACGCCGGGCACCGCCGCCTTGCTAATCGCTCCGTTCCCCGGTCCGGTGGCCCAGGTGAGCACGTGAAAAACCGAGGTCGCCGACCCACTTTCCACAAAAGCAATCTTGTCGCCCTTCAGAGAAAGGACCGGCGAAGTCGGGACCTTGCCTCCCACTAATGTTGTAACGGTATAGGCGAACATCACCGAGGGCCCGCCACAAATCCCCCCAGGCCCGGCATACAAATCGTTGAACGCCACAAGGTTCGCTTGGTGGCCAGACACCCCGGTGACATCCAACCCGAATACCACGTAATCGTTAGCACAACTGGGCGGCGCTCCCGGATCAAAGGAGTACTTCGCCGGAAACATCTCCGTTGCGATACGCCCGCTCGCCAAGGGAACGCTCCAGTCCCGATGCGAGGCATTCCTGGAGGAGATTGGGGTGGTCTCAGTGCCACGAAAGACACTTGAGTTTGCGCGCTGGCCCCGCTGCAACAGTTGATGCAGGATGCGCGGTTCCTGATAGATCAGGTCGGGATGCTGCGCGAGGGCATCGCGGCTGAACACAACGTGGTGCTGCGTCCAATCCTGCGGAACCCCGGTGCGAAGCGGATTATCGGATTCCTGCGCCCAAGCGCACGCTCCGGCCAACACGAGAAACCCCGTCCACAGCATTGCAAAAGCACCGTAAGGATGCCTGTCCATCACTGCGACCTCCGATAGCGTGGGATTTCAGTTATTGTAGCCGCTTTCGACCCCGGGAATGCCAGGAGATTTTCGCAATTCCCGCACGACCGGGTGGCAACTGCCAGTCGCTGGTAATCGCCGCGTGGTACCTATGGTCACGAGGCGGGTCAGAAGGTATGCGGCGCTTAAGGAAATCGTGAAGAGTGCACGAGGGGAACCCAAAACCCCGGCAAGCGAAGACCGCGCGAATCGGGGGAAGAATGGCGTTTTGCGTTTCCGATTATGCGCGCGCTGTGGAAGAATGAAGGACTCCATGCCGCGTGTGGACACATAATGCCCTCTTCGACGCTTCAGCTCGCTCTCCTTTCGGCGGCCATTCTCGGATTTCGCCACGGCTTTGATTATGACCACATCGCAGCGCTTTCCGACATCGTCAGCGTGCAGACCGATCGCATGCGCGCCATGCGTCTCAGCCTGCTCTATGCCCTAGGACATGCCGCGACCGTCGCCTTGCTGGGCACCGCAGTGATTTTCTTTCAGCTTTCGCTTCCCCGCGGAGTGGACCGGGTTGCCGAGCGGTTGGTTGGCATCACCCTCGTGCTCCTCGGAGTCTACGTGATAGGATCGCTATTCCGTGGAAACTCCGCACCCCGCAACCGCTTCCAACTGATAGCCCCCGGGCTGCGCTGGCTGCGCTGGAAATTGAGGAGCTACTGGCACAACCATGATATTCCGGCACCCGCCACCACAAATTGGAACTACAACAACCGGACCGTGCTCACGATCGGAGTGGTTCACGGCCTCGGCGCGGAGACGCCCACCCAGCTCATGATCTTTCTGCTCGCGGCCAATCTGGGTGGGCTCAGCAAGGGATTTCTCGGCTTGGGCATGTTCATTGCCGGCCTGCTGGTGATGAACACCTTGATGGCGGCATCTGCCGTTGGACTATTCGGCTTCAGTTCCAAACTGCCGCGATTTCAGTTTTTCATCACGGCCGCGACCGCAGTTTATAGCCTGGCGGTTGGATTCTTGTTTCTTTTCGGCTCATCCAGCCTGCTGCCGCCCCTGGGCTGAGCGGGCCAAGCGCTTCCCCTGACCGGAGCGGCTTTCGATAACTTGCCTCGGTCAACCTTACCCCGGCATCTAACACGCCGTCCCCGGTAATAAAGCTGGCACAAATCCAACTTGACAGTTACAATGCTTCCGGCACTTACACGAGGGGGTACTCGATGAAGAACATTACTCAGGCGCTGGTGCGGCTACGCGACGAACGCCGCCAGGCGCTAAAACAGGTCGCAAGACTAAGCGAAGCCGTCTCCGTGCTGGAACGGCTAACCCGGGTCCAGAGCTCGTCCCGCCTGCCGCTCAGAGCCAAACGTGTTCTTTCCGCAGCAGGACGCAGGAGGATCTCTCTGGCGCAGAAAGCGCGCTGGGCCAAGGTGAGACAGCTGAAAAAGGCGGCCTAACCAAAAAGGCGGGCCGGGGCGGATGCGATTTCCCCTTGCATCGGCTGCAGCCCGCCTGTTCTTACCGATCGGGACCGGTCCAGTTAGTTGCCGGCGCATCCCGCCGACTTACCGCGCTATCCGTGTGCTCCACCGAGTTCGCGTACGATGCTGCCCACGAAGGCCTTGGCGTCTCCGAACAACATCAGGGTGTTGTCCAGGTAATAGAGCGGGTTCTCAATACCGGCGAAGCCGGGATTCATGCTGCGCTTGATGACCATCACGGTATGCGCCTTATCCACATCGAGGATGGGCATGCCGTAGATGGGGCTGGAAGCATCGGTGCGCGCGGCGGGATTGGTGACGTCATTGGCGCCGATCACCAGGGCGACATCAGTCTGCGGAAAGTCTCCGTTGATTTCGTCCATTTCGATCAGGCGATCATAGGGGATATCGGCTTCCGCCAGCAGCACGTTCATGTGGCCCGGCATGCGCCCGGCGACGGGGTGAATCGCGAACCGCACTTCCACGCCACGCTTGGTGAGTGAGTCGTAGAGTTCCCTTACTTTGTGCTGTGCCTGAGCCACAGCCATGCCGTATCCCGGCACCACGATCACCTTGTTGGCAGCGGAAAGAATGGCTGCCGCCTCTTCGGCGGTGGCGCGGCGGACCGGCCTTTCTTCCTGTGCCCCCGCGGCCGACGCCTGCACCTGACCGAACGCTCCAAACAACACGTTGGTGAAGGATCGGTTCATGGCTTTCGACATGATGATCGAGAGCACCATGCCCGACGATCCATCGAGCGCGCCGGCGATGATCAGCAGCTTGCTGTTGAGCACGAAACCCATGGCCGCCGCCGACAAGCCGGCATAGGAGTTCAATAACGAGATCACCGTCGGCATGTCGGCGCCGCCGATGGGAATGATCAGCAGCACCCCAAACGCCAGGGCGATCAGGATCATGAACGGGAACAAATTCCGCGCACCCGGGTGCAGCACCAAGAACACCGCAATCCCGATGGCGACCGCGAGCAACAAGAAGTTGACGAAGTTTTGCCCTTTGTAGGTCAGCGGCCGCTGCGGCAGGATTTCCTGCAGTTTGCCGGCGGCCATCAGGCTCCCGGTGACGGTCAATCCGCCGAGAATGACTTCGATCGAGAGCACGGCCATCATGAAGGGGGAGATGTCGGGCGAGCGCAGATAAAACTCCGCGGAGCCGACCAGGGTCACACAGAGCGCGCCAAAAGTGTGGCTGAGCGCAGTCCGCTGCGGGACGGCCGTCATGGCCACGCGCCCAAGCGGAACGCCGATGATCGTGCCCAGCACCAACCCGATGGCGATCAATCGGTAGTCAATGATCCCGTGGTGCAGCAGCGTGCCGCAAATGGCCAGCAGCATGCCGATTTCGCCCGCCCAAATGCCGTGGCGGGCCGTGGTCGGCGAGCTCATCCACTTCAAAGAGAGGATGAACAATACGCTCGCGACGAGATAGAGGATCTCGATGAAGACCTGGTTCCCTGCGAGTTCGGCGGTCATGGCTTGGCGGCGGGACGGCTGGATTTGAACATCTTCAACATGCGGTCCGTGATCATAAAGCCACCCACGATGTTGCTGGTCGCGGCGATCACCGCGATGAATCCCAGCGCGGCCGAGAGTGAGCTCTTGTGCTCGCCGACCAGCACGATCGCGCCCACCACCGCGATCGCGTCCAGGGCGTTGGTCAGCGACATCAGGGGCGTATGCAGAAGGGGTGAGACTCGGCGGATCACTTCAAATCCAATGAATCCCGCCAGTACAAAAATGAAAAGCGCGTTAATCAGGTTTGAACTGCTGGCCATCTCTCCTCCGGTCGAAGCGTTGGGTCATCTTTGCGCGACCAGTGCCGGCAAGGCAAAGAATTCGCGCACCCGCGGTTGGACGATCTCGCCGTCCCGGGTCAACAACGTCTCGCGGACAATCTCATCCTCGAGGTTCAAATTCAGTTTCTGGTCCTTGATCAGGTGCATGAGGAACGACGTGATGTTCTTCGAGTACATCTGGCTGGCGTGATAGGGCACGCCGCTGGCAACGTTGATGGCCCCGATGATGGTCACCCCGTGCTTCACCACTGTCTTGCCCGGCTCGGTCAGCTCGCAATTCCCGCCCCGCTCGGACGCGATGTCGAAAATCACGGAACCCGGGGCCATGCCCTTCACCATTTCTTCCGTCACCAGCACCGGCGATTTCTTTCCCGGAATAACCGCCGCCGTAATCACGACGTCGCTTTCCTGCACCACCTTGCCCAACAGTTCCCGCTGGCGGCGGTAGAAGTCTTCATCCTGGGCGCGCGCATAGCCGCGGGCATCCTGCGCGTCTATCGCTTCAATCGGAAGCTCGACGAAGCGGCCGCCCAGGCTTTGCACCTGCTCCTTGGCAGCGGGCCGCAGATCGTAAGCGGAGATGACGGCGCCGAGCCGCCGGGCTGTCGCGATTGCCTGCAACCCTGCGACCCCAGCCCCGATCACGAACACGCGTGCCGGAGTAATGGTGCCCGCAGCCGTAGTCATCATGGGAAAGAGACGCGGGTGGGAATCCGCCGCCATTATCACGGCCTTGTATCCGCAAACCGTGGCCATGGACGAAAGGGCGTCCATGCTCTGGGCGCGGGTGGTACGCGGCATCAGTTCCATCGAGAAAGAAGTGACACCCGCATGGGCGATCTCCTGCACGATTTCAGAGGCGCCGAACGGGCGCAGGAACCCGGCCAGGATCTGACCCCGGCGATACAGCGGTACGTCCTGCTTGCCGGTGACATCATTGGACCCGTAGCAAAGAACCTGCAGAATAATGTCGGCAGCGCCGAATACGGCGGCGCGATCGGCGACGATCTTGGCGCCCTTGTCGGCATATTGGGAATCGGGATACCCGGCTTCCATCCCGGCCCCAGCCTGCATCTGAACTTCAAACCCAGCCTTGGTCAGCGGCGGGAGGGCCGTCGGCACCACTGCCACCCGCCGTTCTCCTGGATAACTTTCCTTCGGAACGCCGATAATCACGAAACCCTGCCTCTTTCCTACCTCTGAATGCGAGAATTACCCTCCCCCAAAACGACCGCTGCGGTCAGCTTCTGAGGAACTGAGATTCTAGTTGAGCGGGGCGGTAGACGTAAATGCCTTTTGCGGAACCCGCTCCAGCGCAGGCGGCTGAGAGACCCTCCTTGCTATAGCGGCCCCTTATGGCAACGTCAAACACACTGCTTTCGGGGTGCTAAAACTGATGTCCTGATCCGAATCCTCAGGCGAGGGTGAGGACCAGACCGTCGCGATCCGCCGCCGCCGAAATATCGGCGCAGTTGCGCACGATCCAGTCCGGACCGGCGTTTTCCAGTTGCTGACGGTCCATGGTCGTGGTGAAAGCGACCACGCGAGCGCCCGCCACCTTGCCCGCGCGAATTCCGGCGGGCACGTCTTCGACAACCACGCAATCCGATGCGGCATAACCCAGGACAGCTGCCGCTTTCTGGTAAGGCTCGGGATGGGGCTTGCCGTTCTCGACGTCGCTCGCTGTGACCATGTTCTTCGGGGCGGGCAGGCTCGCCGCGCGCAAGCGGATCTCGGCCAGGCGCCGCGTGCATGAGGTGACAATCGTCCAACGGCCCGAAGGCAAGCTGCCCAGGAGTTGCCGCGTGCCCGGCAACTGGATCACACCGCCGATGTCTTCCATTTCCCGGCGTTCGACTTCGCGATTCTCCGCCTCGTGGTCGGCGTGGGGCAGAAATTCCCTGATTGTGCTCAGACTCGGACGCCCATGCGCTCGGCGCACAACCTCTGCGGGATCGAACCCGTGTTCCCGGGCCCAAAGATGCCAAACGCGCGCCACGGCGGGAGTCGAGTCAATCAGCACTCCGTCCAGGTCAAACAGCAGGGCGCTGCAGCGGATGGTCGTCATTCCATCTAATCTACTATTCAGCAGCGGTATAAGCTTGGCGCTGTTGCGACTTCCCAGCCGGCGAGCCAAGCAATCAGGGCAACAAGGCCGAAAATGTCGTTTCGCGTCACTTACGTAAGGCGCACCGCGCTTCGTTCCCCTGGTCCGGTTTTGCCAGGAACGCCGTGCGGCACAATTTTCTCCCCGCAGGTCATCCTTGCACTGTGCCAATTCCCCCACTCCCATAGAATGAACCGCATTTCAATGACTTAGAGCTCCCTCCGCCACTTGGCAGGGGAGTTGCACCCTTGGCATTCAGACCAATTCCCCTCCCCGTCATTTCGTCGAACCCGGGGCTCTTACCAAACTCGCAGCGGGAGGTCCAGGCATGCGATTGTTGAGTGTTCGGCTCATGGTTTCACTCATTCTTGGTATCACGCTGGTCTCTTTAGCCTTTTCGTATTACGAGGTTGTGAGAGAGAAGAGTGGTCTGCGCAGCGACCTGGAACGCCGGGCCGAGGTGCTCGGCGAAAGTCTGGCGGGCAATGTCGAGAAGTCGTGGGAGGCAGGATCGGAACGGGGACTGCAATCACTGGTGCAGCGCTTCGGTAACCGCGAGCACCTGCTTGGGGTCGCCGTTTACGATCGGCAAGGCACCCTGGTGGCAATGACCCCGGAACTGGGAAAGACGCTCACGGCGAGCCCCGACGCGGTCACCCAGGCCATTGCCGAAGGCCACGGATCAAGCGCGTTTGTACGGCTGGACAGTCAGCCGGTGCACATTCTCGCCTTGCCTCTGCGCCGCCAGGACGAAGTCGTGGGCAGTCTCGCAGTGGTGCACGACGTGGGCTATATCCGTGCGCAGAGCCTGCGCGTGTGGCGGGAGACGTTTGTGCGGGTCCTGGTTCAGGTTCTGCTCATCGTTCTCATCACGCTGCTAATCATACGCTGGAGCATCGCCGGACCGATCGCGCGAGCGGCGCAATGGATGCATGCCCTCCGAACGGGAAGGATTTCTTCCCGCCAGGAGATGCCCGACCTTAATATGTTCCGGCCGCTGGCGCGGGAAGTTGCTACCATGGCCGAGAGCCTCAGCCAGGCTCGCAGCGCCGCGGAAAACGAAGCTCGTTTGCGGGAGGCGGCCGAGTCCATGTGGACGGCCGACCGGCTCTCGGTGCAGGTCCGGGCCCGGCTGCAGGGGAGCCGCCTCTTTGTGGTGTCGAATCGCCAGCCTTACATGCATCAGCGGAACGGGAAGGCGCCCGTGGTGGTTGTGCCGCCCAGCGGCCTGGTAACCGCGCTGGAGCCGGTTCTCAACGCCTGCGATGGCACCTGGATCGCCCACGGCAACGGAGACGCCGACGCCGAAGTGGTGGACGCGCATGATCGCCTGCGTGTGCCACCCGATGATCCCCGCTACACCTTGCGCCGCGTATGGCTGAGCAAGCAGGAGGAAGAAGGCTATTACTACGGGTTTGCCAACGAGGGTCTTTGGCCGCTCTGTCACATCGCGCATACGCGTCCCATATTTCGAGCGGATGACTGGCAGCACTACCAGGAGGTCAACCGCAAGTTCACTAAAGCGCTGCTCACGGAAATCGAAGATACGCCCAGGCCGGTGGTCTTAGCCCAGGATTATCACTTTGCGTTACTGCCCCGGCTGATCAAAGAGAAACGGCCGGATGCGCGCGTCGCCATTTTCTGGCATATCCCCTGGCCCAACCCGGAAGCCTTCGGCATCTGCCCATGGCAGCGGCAGTTAGTGGACGGCCTGCTGGGCGCGGACCTGATTGGATTCCACATCCAGTCCCACTGCAACAACTTTTTGCAGACGGTGGACCGGGTGGTGGAATCGCGCGTCGACTGGGAGCACTTTTCGGTGTTGCGACGGGACCATCGCACCCTGGTCCGGCCTTTCCCCATCAGCGTGGACCTTGCCGACGATGAATCCGGAAAGAACAACAATCATGGATTCGGCTACCTGGAGCGAGCCGCTCTCCTGCGCAGCCTGGGCACGGAGGCCACGTTCATGGGGATCGGAGTGGACCGCGTGGACTACACGAAAGGAATTCTCGAGCGCTTCCTTGCGATTGAGCGTTTTCTAGAAAAGTATCCCTCGTATCAGGGGAAATTTACTTTCGTCCAGATTGGAGCGCCCAGCCGCACTCACATCAAGCGCTATCACGACCTGCTAACCGAGCTGGAAGCCGAAGCGGATCGGATCAACTGGCGCTTTCAGGCGGGCAAGTGGAAGCCCATCGTCTTCCTGAAACGGCAGCACAGTCACCAGGAGATCGCACCCTACTATCGCGCCGCCGATCTCTGCCTGGTAACCTCGTTGCACGACGGCATGAACCTCGTCGCCAAGGAGTTCCTGGCCGCGCGCCGGGATGAACGCGGCGTGCTCATCCTCAGCCAGTTCACTGGGGCAGCCCGCGAACTGCGGGACGCTCTCCTGGTGAACCCTTACGACATCGATCAGACCGCAGAAGCCATCCGGGTTGCGCTGGAGATGGAACCGGAGGAAAAGCAGTTACGCGTGCAGCGGATGCGCCGGGTCATCAAAGAACACAACATCTACCGCTGGGCCGGAAACCTGATCGCGGAACTCTGCGAGGTCCGGCTGGATGCAGCCGCGGACGTGGAAGAGAAACTTCGGGATGGCGCGTCCGTCGCCTGATCGGCCCACGGTAGAGAACGGTAGAGAAAGGATGAGGTGTTGAGACCAGACGCGCAACCTCAGGTTGAGTCGTTTGTAAAGACCGTCGCGAAGGCGTCCCGATCGCTGCTTTTGTTGGACTACGACGGAACGCTGGCGCCATTCCATACGGAGCGGGACCAAGCCTTGCCGTATCCTGGGGTGGCCGAAGTCCTGCAGGAGATTGTGCGCAACGGCCGGACACGCGTGGTCATCATCTCGGGACGCGCTGTGAGCGACGCTATTCCGCTGCTGGACATTCATCCCTGTCCGGAGGTCTGGGGACTGCACGGCTTGCAGCGGCAAAAGCCCGACGAGAGGGCGGAAATTTCCGAACTGGATGAGAGCATTCTGGAGGCCTTATCGGCCGCCGAGCACTGGCTGGAGTACCAGCAGCTGCGGCACGCGGCAGAGTTCAAGACGGGAAGCATCGCGGTCCATTGGCGGGGCCTGGGTGAGTGCGAAGCGGAGGCGGTTCGGGGCCGGGTGCTGCTCGGCTGGATGCCCATCGCCGAGCGCTTTGGCCTCGACCTGCTGGAATTCGACGGTGGTGTCGAGATCCGTCCGCCCCAAGCCGACAAGGGAGACGCGGTCGGCACCCTCCTGCAGGAAGTGGATCCTGACGCGCCCGCAGCTTATCTGGGCGACGATAACACCGACGAACCCGCATTCCGGGTCATGAATGGCCGCGGCTTAAGCGTGCTCGTGCGTACGAAGTGGCGGGAGACCGCAGCGCGGTTGTGGCTTCAGCCGCCCGAAGAACTGCTTGACTTTCTGACCCAGTGGCTCCAGGCCTGCAAGCGAGATGAATCTGGCGCCGCCACTGCGGCAGCGGTGAACCGATGACCAGCGCAACCGTACCAACTCTCCAGCGCACACCGGCGAAGCCATTCTATTTCAATACGTCGGCACACCTTTTGCGCATCACCCGGCAGCGCGCAAATACACTCTCCGAGTTGCTGGATGCGTTGCGGGAATGCCCCGACGACTCCATCTTCCAGCACACCTTCCGCACCCTGCAGGAGCACCATTTTCTGCGCGAGGGCTTCTCCAACGACTTTGCCCACTGGGCGCTTTCGGCATGCAACGAGCCGAGCCTGGCCGAGCGGCTGGCTAGCGTCGACGTACGCGAGTTCACGTCGGTGCCCGAACTGCGCGACCGATTCATCCAGATCCTGGAGAAGTATCTCCAACGCAACCTGGAAGCCGCCCGACGAAGGGCAGACGAAACGTTCTATTTTTGCGCTTCCGACACGGTCGTGGTGCCCACCGGCATTGTGGCCCATACGATGCATGAGTTCGCCGAGGGACTCAGGCGCGTGAGCGTGCATTCCATTCATCATCATTTCATCGAGGCACGGCTGCGGCTCAAGCTGATGTCCAACGATTTCTCGCAATGGCTGCATGAAGATGTGGGGTTGACGGAGACCGCCCGCGCGCTGAACCGGATCGACATCTACACGGCGACGCTGGAAGATGTCCGCGGGCAAATCGTGCGGGTCGTGGAACGGGCGCTGACGTAGTGGGGGCTAATCGTAAGGAACGGTCATGACGAGCCGGCGGTGAGCAAACCATGGAACCAATGAAGCAGCCAACCAGAGACAGCAACCGGGGAGCGCCAGAGATTCCATCGGACCAGCCCGAGACGTCATCCCGGGTCGTCCCGCTCCGGCCGGAACGGCGGAAACTGCCCCGGTCCTGGGAAACTCCCCCGGCGCCGGTTCCGCCGCCCCACCTGGATGACTATCAAGCAATTGTGGGTGCAGCCGAAATCGAAGAGTTGCGCTTCCTCGCCCGTGAGCTCCAGGGAAAAACAGTAAAGATGGTCAGCTCCACGGCGGTGGGCGGAGGAGTTGCCGAGATGCTGAACCGGCTGGTCCCGCTGCTGAGCGAACTGGAGGTCGCGACACACTGGGACGTCATTACCGGAGGAAACGACTTTTTCGAAGTGACCAAGGCCTTTCACAACGCGCTGCACGGCAGCGACTACGAACTGACACGTCAGGCGCAGGAAATCTTCCTGATGTACAACGAGCAAAATCGCCAACGGATGCAGTTTCCAGAGGATGTGGTTGTGATCCATGACCCGCAGCCTGCGGCGCTCATTCGTGCGCGCCAGGGAAAGTCACGCTGGGCGTGGCGCTGCCACATCGACTTATCCAATCCCCACCCCCAAGTGTGGGGTTTTTTGCGGCCGTTCATCGAACAATACGACGCAGCAATTTTTTCCTCGCAGTCGTTTGCCCGGCAGTTGCCGATCCCTCAGTATCTGGTTTACCCGTGCATCGATCCGCTCTCGGAAAAAAACAGGGAACTCGAAGACAGCGCAGTTCAGAAAGTGTGCGACGAATTCGGAATCAATCGCCGCCGGCCCATCGTGACCCAGGTTTCACGCTTCGACCGCTTGAAGGATCCGGTGGGAGTTGTCCAGGCCTTCAAGCTGGCGAGAAAATATGTGGATTGCCAACTGGTGCTGGCCGGTGGCGGAGCCAGCGATGACCCGGAGGGCGCAACCGTTTTGAAGGAAGTCCAGGAGGCGGCCGGCAACGATCCCGACATCATCATTCTTGACCTGCCGCCGTGGTGCGCTCTGGAAATCAATGCCCTGCAGCGTGCTTCGACACTAGTCGTGCAGAAATCCATTAAGGAGGGCTTTGGGCTCACCGTCACCGAAGCTCTTTGGAAAGGCAAGCCGACCATCGCTGGCGCGGTCGGGGGCATCCCAAACCAGATCGTCCATAAGCTGACCGGAGTGCTGGTGCATTCGGTCGAAGGATGCGCGTATCAGGTCCGCTATCTGCTGACCCACCCCGAATTTGCCGCCCAGCTTGGCCGGAACGGACACGAGCATGTAAAGGAAAACTTCCTGATGACCACCAACGTCCGGCGGTGGCTGTTGCTGATTCAGATCTTGTTGCGCGGCGCGCAGGCCTGAGCCACCCGGCTGTCGGCTCTCTGGAGAATGTGCGGAAACGGCGGAGGGGCGACGCCGCTGATTCAATAGGATTACTGGTGAGCGCGGCAGGATTCGAACCTGCGACCCATGCCTTAAAAGGGCATTGCTCTACCAACTGAGCTACGCGCCCCCACTTTTCAATCTAACACACAAGGATTCGCTGCTGCGTCCGCCTTCGAACGCCCGCCTGCTTGCCTGATCCGACCTGGATCGGTACTCTGACTCAGGCGTCTGCGAAGCCATGCCGAGATACAGTCAATTCCCGACAATTTGTGGTTCCCTGCTCTGCCTGGTTCTGGTAGTGCCACAGAGCCAGTGTCCTAAGGAGCCGTCGAATACGATACGCTGGCGTGCCGGCGCTCCTAATTGCGAATTCCAGCGTGGAGACGACGGCCGCTACCGCTGGCGTATGACCGACGGCGACGTGGACATGACGCTGATCGTGGATTCCCAGGAATTAGCGAAGAGCCGCCATCGCCTTTATCACCCTCTGGGCGTGTACCTGTCCGTCACCTACACCGGGCATGACAAATTTGAATTTCCTGCCGGTTTGCGCATGCAATTTGTCCGGCACCACAACGTCGTCGAGGGCTATCTCGATCCTGACGAGTTCTCCACCAGGATGCAGAACGACATCGATACGCTCGTTTTTGACACCGAGCGCGAGGTCAAGAAGCATCCCGAAAAGGCCGAGGAGAAGACCGCGCACGCGCGCGAATACCAGAAAGAAGTTTCCGAGTTCATCGAATTCATCAGCACGCAGAGTCTCCAGGAAGCCATCCTGACGCCGGGCAATCCGGAAGTGCACGGCTGGGTCTTCTTCCGCACCGACAACAATAAGTGGCTTGGCCCCTGGAAGAGCCGGGAAGACTTCATCCTCCGCGTAAAGACCGCAGACAAGTACTGGGAGTTTCCCTTTTCCCTGCCGCCCGCCGAAGGCGACCTTATCCTGCGCAAGCGCGACCAGTGAATTGCGGCCCTAGACTCCCGGCACTCCGCTACTGTTCGCGCGGCTTCTTTCCGGCCAGTGCCCGCAGAGAACCAGCGGCGTGGGTTTCCGGGATGATCGCCAGCACCGAAAACTGGTAGATCTCCTGGTCGAAGTCTTCCACCTGCAGCAGCATGTGGCCTTTCTCAAGGTGGAACTGCGCTTGTTCCCCGATCGGAAGCAGAACCGGGTGCTTGCGATCTCTTGACCGGATGCGGTAGTAGAGCCCCTCCGAGTGCAGGATATATTCCGCGCAGAGCCTCTCTTCCTGGATTTGAACTTGTGGCGCTCCCGCGAGCGCGTTGCCGAGGGCGCTTGTCTCCGCCGGACCGCAAGGTACGGACACCATGCTCAGCAACTCCCCGACGTGGTTTCGGGGAACATTCTTCGCCGCCAGGGCAGCGGCGAACATCACAACAACGACCACCGACTTTTTCATGGCAGACAAAGGCCTCTAACCTGATTATCGGCAGAACAGGCCCAGGAGTTGAGGGCCCGCGTAAACCCGTTCCCCAAACTGTGTTACAGTTTCGCCTTCATGAGTTCCAGCGACAATCGGGCCCCGGGCACGAAGCAGTCCGCTGAAGTGTTGTACTGTCCGGTCTGTGCCGTCGAAGTGAACGACCCGCTGACCTGCGGAGACTGTTCCGCTGTGATCTGCCGTCGCTGCGGCACTCCGCTGGAGTCCCCCGACGAACTGGCCATGGGCTGAATCCGGTCGCTGGTCGTTTATCGTTGGTGGTTCGTCGTCAGTCGTTGGTCGTTCGCAACACCCTGAGGCATCTGCTTTTGGCGCAACCACGAATGGCAAATAGCGATTAGCGGACGACAGATCGCCAACGACCAACGAGGGACGACGTGATCTGCTAACGGATGAAAACTGACCGGCTCCTTGATGAACACGGCTCCCGATTCCCAAACTTCCGCGACTGAAACTTCCGGCTCGCGGCCCACTCTTGTCCGGGGACTGAGCCTGCTCGACTCCGTCCTGCTGCTGGTGAGTGGCATCATTGGCTCTTCGATCTTTCTCACCGCCAAAGACATTGCCGGCCCTTTGCCCCACCCGCTGTGGTTCTTTCTGGTCTGGGTTTTGGGCGGAGTGATTTCGCTCTGCGCCTGCGTCGCGTTCGCCGAACTGGGCTCCATGTTTCCCGACTCCGGCGGCCAGTACATTTACCTCCGCGAAGCCTATGGCGACCTCGTCGCCTTTCTTTACGGATGGATGCTGTTTGCAGTCGCCAACGGCGGCACCATCGCCGCGCTCTCGGTGGCTTCCGCGGCCTACATGGGGAACATCGTTCCCTTCATGTCGCAGCAGCACGTGATTGCAAACATCAATCTGCCGTATCCCACCCTCGCGGATGGTCACATCCTCTGGGCAGCATTCACAATCGTTTTCACGCGCGCACATGCGGTCGGACTCGGCCTGATCGTCATTCTCACCTACGTCAACGTCGTCGGACTGCGCTGGGGCGCGCTTTTGCAGAATGTCTCCACCTGGACGAAGTTCGCCGCCATGGCCGCGTTCGTCGGGCTGGGATTCGCCTTCGGCAAGGGACACTGGTCGAACTTCACCACGCACGCGGCCGGTGGGCTGAGTATGGGCCTGAGTCCGGGGCAGCTGATTTCCGCGTTGGGCGTTGGATTGATCGCCGTCTTCTGGGCCTATGACGGCTGGGTGTACATCACCTGGGTTGCCGGTGAAGTGAAAGAACCCCGCCGCAATGTGCCTCTGGCCATGGTGCTGGGGGTGTTGGCGGTAGGAGCGATCTACATCGCGATGAACCTGACCTACGTTTACGCCATGCCGCTCAGCGAGGTGTCGAAATACGAAACCATCGCCCATGCCGCCGCCGCCAGGCTGTTTTCGCCGGGCGCCGCCGTCTGGCTGTCGGCCACGATCGCCGTCTCGTGTTTTAGCGCCGCCGCCACCTGCACGCTTTCCGGAGCGCGCGTGTACCTCGCCATGGCGCAGGACGGTGTTTTCTTCAAGCGTATGGCGGTTATCCATCCCAAGTGGCGAACTCCCGCATTCAGCCTGATCGGTCAAGGCATCTGGGCCGCGCTGCTCACCCTGAGCGGGCGCTATGACCAGCTTTACACCTACGTGATCTACGGCATGGTGCTCTCCTACACGCTGACCGTCATCGGCCTCTTCGTCTTGCGCTGGAAGCGTCCGGATGTTCCGCGCCCCTATCGCTGCACCGGATACCCGTGGCTCCCCGCCATCTACGTGCTCGTGGGCGCCGCTTGGACGCTGAACACCATCATCACCCGCCCCACCGAGGCCTTCTGGGGCTCGACGATCGTGCTGATCGGAGTGCCGGGGTATCTCTACTGGAAGCGCAAGAACCGTGCGGGACTCGGCAGTTCCTGAAATTCAATAACAATTACGCAGGTATTACAAACGATCTCTCGGCTTTGTGTTCGAATCGCATCGGCCTTTGCAAACTATCCGAATGAGCATTTTCACCCGCGACAAGACCTTCGCCCAGCCCATCAATCTGACCATCACTTTGTTCCTAGGGCTATTCCACATCTGCGCCATCGTTGCCCTTTTCATGTTCAGCTGGAAAGCGTTGGCGTTCGCCCTTTTGATGTGGTGGATCGCGGAGAGTCTGGGCATTGGTATGGGATTCCACCGCCTGCTCACCCACCGCGGCTACAAGACACCCAAGTGGATGGAATACTGTCTGACCGTCTGTGGCACCCTGGCTCTGCAGGGCGGTCCGATTGGTTGGGTGGCAACTCATCGCCTCCATCATCAGAATTCCGATAAAGAGGGTGATCCGCATTCTCCGCGCGATGGTGGTTTCTGGGCCCACATGGGCTGGATCATTACTGGCAATGCGATACATAACAAGACAACCGAACTTCTGCCCTACGTTCCCGATCTTCGCAAAGATAAGTTCATGATCTGGATCAGCAAATGGCACTGGATTCCCCTGGCCATCCTGGCGGTCGCGGTTCTTGCTGTAGGCGGTTGGCGCTACGTGATGTGGGGTATTTTCTTGCGGACCGTGGTCGGCCTGCACGCCACGTATCTCGTAAACTCTGGCACTCACATGTGGGGATCGCGCCGGTTTCTCACTGGCGACAACTCCACCAACAATTTCTGGGTAGCGATGTTGAGCTTCGGCGAAGGCTGGCACAATAACCACCACGCCCAGCCGCAGTCGGCTCGTCATGGCCTCGCCTGGTACGAGTTCGACCTGAATTGGTACGGGATCACTGCCCTGCGCACGCTGGGCCTCGCCTGGGACGTCAAGCTGCCCGCCGCGCGCAAAAGAGCGGCGACGTAGCCATAGGACGAAGCAACCTCTACACGATTGATGCCGTACTGGGCGGGCGAACCTCGAGCGCATAGCGGAAGTTGATCTTCCGCTAATGTGAGGCTGTGACTTTGGTCCGGATTTTTTCGCATTGACGAGTTCGCGGGACCGGGCGGTACTGATCGCTATCGGCGCCATTTGCAAAAAAAGAACGTCAAAACGTGTGGAAAGCGCGCCAGGAAGGCGTTTCAGTGCTATAGTTCCCGCGCAACATGACCGTGACTCGGCTAGTTTCCTCAGGCTGACGTGCTATCTGACTGGAGGCACTCCATATGAACAGCAAATTCATCTGCAGGGCTTGCGCGGCTCTTGCCCTCGCCTCGGTTCTCGCGAACGCCTCCTGGGCGGCGACGTATAAAAAGCTCTACAACTTCACCGGAGGCACGGACGGCGGCGACCCCGCTACTCCATTGATCTTCGACAGTGCGGGAAACGCCTATGGCACGACTGCGGCAGGGGGCGATTTCGGCTTTGGCACAGTCTTCATGCTGACGCCCTCGGGACAGGAGACCGTGCTCTATAGCTTCACCGGCGCTGGCGACGGACTGGATCCTCACGGCGGCGTCACGCTCGACAGCGCTGGGAATCTTTACGGGACGACGGTCGCTGGCGGTTTCGGCGGGATATGCGCTGGTGACGGCTGCGGTGTTGTTTTTGAATTGACGCCGTCGGGCGGGAGCTGGACCGAGACCACGCTCTACAGCTTCCACGGGCTCAACGACGGCTTCGGCCCGGGAGGCGGACTGGTCTTCGACACCGCCAGAAATCTCTTTGGCACAACCCCGGACGGCGGCGCGCATTCAGCGGGCGTGGTTTTCGAACTCTCTCCGACTAAGCACGGCTGGCAGTATAAAGTGATCCACGCCTTTACCGGCGGTAAAGATGGGGCCGTCGGTTCGCTCGGTTTACTGCTATTCGACGCGGCCGGGAATCTCTATGGGGTCACCGAACTCGGCGGCGCTAATGGAGCCGGCGTTGTGTACAAGCTGTCTCCGTTGCCGCACGGCGGATGGAAGACTACTGTGCTGTACGACTTTAAAGGCATGCCGGATGCCGCGAATCCCTATGGGGGTTTGATTTTCGACGCGTTGGGAAATCTCTACGGCACCACGTATTTTGGCGGCGCAACTGGAATGGGCGCTGTCTTCCAGTTGATTCCAGGCCCGAACGGCATGTGGCAGGAAAACGTGCTGTACAGCTTCCAGGGCGGCACGGACGGTAGCTTGCCCACGACAACCCTCGTCTTCAACGCGGCCGGCAGTCTCTATGGCACCACTTCGACCGGAGGGCGCCCGTCCTGCGACTGTGGCACGGTGTTCAAACTAACTCTCTCCCGCGGCAGTTGGGTTGAGAAGATCGTCCACCTCTTCGGAAAGGGCCGGGACGGCTCCAGTCCCAACTATGGATTGACCCTCGACCAAGCAGGCAATCTGTATGGCACAACCCCTGTCGGCGGCACCGGAGGCCAAGGCATCGTGTTTCAGCTCACGCCGTAACGTAACCACAACGTCAACCATCGCCCTCCACGTGCCGCCGCTGCCCGCCTTCAAAATCGTCGGCGGATGGCTTGGGCTTGACCACGCAAGAAAAATGGCACGGAGCTTCTCCTTTCCCTCCCTGCCTCCGTGGCAAAAAGCTGTTGACAAAGTTCGCCTGCCCGGCACAAACTGCCTGACACTCCGTTATCGCCGCCATGCGCTGCACTCGGCTTGGCGAAGGGGTTTTATCCTACTCTCAGGAAGATTCCTATGTCGAAGATCGCGTATCGCACTCTCTTGTCGGTGAGCACCTCCATCCTGATTGCAGTGCTCTGCGCGAGCGCGGCGGCGCAGTCGCACATCACTGGCACCTTGCCCGACGGCGCCACCTACGTCATCGATGTGCCTGCAAACTGGAATGGCGCGCTGCTGCTGTATAGCCACGGATACGTGGCGCCGGGAAATTCGAATCCCGCGCTGGATGTCGGCGATCCGCTGACCGGCGGATATCTGCTGAATGCGGGCTATGCCTTGGCTGGCTCGTCGTATGCGACAACGGGCTGGGCGGTGCACGAGGCGCTTCCGGACCAGATCGCGGTGCTCGATGTTTTTGCGACCAAAGTCGGAACGCCGACCCAGACGATCGCCTGGGGGCACTCGCTGGGCGGCATGATCACCGCCGGGCTGGTGCAGCAATATCCCGGCCGCTTCAATGCGGCGATGCCGATGTGCGGCGTGGTCGCGGGGGGTGTGGGCCTCTGGAATCAGGGGCTCGACGGCGCGTTCGCTTTCAATACGCTAGTGGCGGGGGGAGCGCTGCAAGTCGTCGACATCACGAACCCACTGATGAACGTCACGGACGCCGAGGCATTTTTGACCGCTGCACAGGCAACTCCCCAAGGCCAGGCCCGAATCGCGCTGGCGGCGGCCCTCGACGACGTGCCGGGTTGGTATGATCCCCTCTCTACCGAGCCGGCGCCGACCGATTACACGACCCGGGAAGCGAACCAGTTCCTCTGGTTCGAGAATGTGGATTTCATCTTCCAGTTTTATCTGCGTGCCGAACTGGAAGCGCGCGCTGGGGGCAATCCCTCGTGGAATACCGGAGTGAATTATGTGAAGCAATTGAAGCGCTCGGCCGACAATGCGGAAGTGCAGGCGCTGTACGCAGCGGCGGGACTGAGTCTGACGGCAGACCTGGCGACGCTGAACCATGCAGCGAGAATTGCCGCCGATCCCGCCGCCAAAACGTACTTGAGCGAGAACATCATTTACAACGGCCAGCTTACGATCCCGGTGCTGACGCTGCACACCACCGGTGACGGCCTGGTTGCGGTAGAGAACGAGCGCGCGTACAAGACGACCGTGAACGAGGCGAACGACACCGCTTTCTTGCGTGAGACGTTTGTGCACCGCGCCGGGCACTGCGAATTCACTCCCGCAGAGACACTCACCGCATTCCAAAGGCTCAGTACGCGCCTGGCAACGGGCAAGTGGAAAAACCTCGCGCCTGCCGGCATGAATAGCGCGGCGGCGTCCCTGGGACCCACGTTCAATGTGCTCTTGGTGAACGGCCAGATCGTGCCCGTAGCTCCGGCCTTTGAGAAGTTTCAATCGCCGCCGTTCTTGCGCCCTTTCGATGCCTTCAGCCAATAGGGACCGGCGAGAGCTTTCTCCGTGCCTCTGTGCCTCCGTGGTGAAAGAAGCTCTACACCGGCGTCGCCGTCTTCCGCTTCGGATTAAAGAACGGCAGCGTCACCACTGTCGCCGTCGTCTTCATCCGTTGCGCTTCGATGGTCAACTCCATCTGCAGCTTGGTGCCAGGCTTCGAATACTCGGTACTTACGCTGGCCAGCGCAATCAGCTTCTTCAGCAACGGAGAGAACGCAGTCGTTGTTGCTTTGCCCACCTGCCGGTCTCCGGAATAAACCGGCACAGCCACGCGCGATGCCTGGCTGGGCGCAGCCGGCGACAATCCGAACTTGTCGTGCTGCTCTTCGACTTCTACCCAATCCACTTCGAGACCCACCAACTGCCGGGCCACGCCGTTCTTCTGGTCGCGCACCAGCGCTCGCTTCCCGATGAAGTTTTCTTTCTCCAGGTGCACCATCTTCCCGAAACCCAGCTCATAAGGCGAATACTTCTGTGACGGGATCAGCGCTTTCTTCGAGCTGATGTAGTCCACCTCGATCAGCAGCAGCCCCGCCTCAACGCGCGCCACATCGAGTGCCAGCATTCCCGCGGCGTGGATGTCGAACTGCTTGCCCTTGGCCATCAACTCGTCCCACACTTTGATGGCGTCGTTCCACGGAATCCAAATCTCGTAGCCGAGATCGCCGGTGTAGCCCGTGCGTGAAATATCCACCGGTACGCCGGCAATCTTGCCGCTGGTTTTGCGGAAATACTTGAGGTTGGAAATATCTGTGTCCAACACGGTCTTCAGGAGCCTCGCCGAGGCCGGCCCCTGCAGCGCCAGTGCCGCCGTCTGCTCCGAGATGTCGTCGATCTCGACGTCCATGTTCAGGCCGTTCTGGCGGAACCAGCGCAGGCTGGGATCGGCAGCCGTCCAGCGATATTTGTTCTCTTCCAGGCGCGTGATGGTGCCGTCGTCGATGACCTTGCCCTCTTCATCGCACCAGTTGGCGTAAATCACCTGCCCGACGGCGACTTTGTTGATGTCGCGGGTGATCACGCGGTTCACCAGCTTGGTCGCGTCCTTGCCCGTGACCAGGTACTTGTAGAGCGGCGAGACATCAATCAGCGCGCACGCGTTTCGAATCGCGTTGTACTCGTGCTCGTGGTGCACCTCATACACGCTGACCGTGTAGTATCCCGACCACTCGCGGTAATTCAGGCTGTGGCAGAGCGCGAACGTTCTCTCGTGAAATGCGGTTCCGACAGGCACGGCGACCTCGCGTGATGTTTGGTTTCCGAACGCCGGATTATATGCGGCGCACTGCCGCGCAGCAAGCCGGGAATTGCTCTGACCGCCAGTCATCGTGAGGATGTAAGTACAGAGACAAACACACGGTTTCCCGGTAGAATGGCGAGTCATTTTTCGTGAAAGTATTTCTTCGTCCGGACCTAACTATGCCTGCGGCCGCGAACGGCAAGAAGTACGACGTCATCGTCATCGGTGGAGGCCACAACGGCCTGACTAACGCCGCCTACCTTGCCAAGGCGGGAAAGAAAGTTCTGGTGCTCGAGCGCCGTTACGTGCTCGGCGGTTCCGCCGTGACCGAGGAAATCTTTCCCGGCTTCAGGTTTTCGGTGTGCTCCTACGTCGTTTCCCTTTTGCGGCCGGAAATCATCCGCGACCTCGACCTTCCCCGCCACGGCCTCGAGATCCTGCCGCTCGACGGCACGTTTACCCCGATGCCGAACGGCGATTATCTCTGGCGCGTGAACGACCACGGCAAGACGCGCCGCGAGATTGCCCGCCATTCCCGCGTGGACGCCGAGGCTTACGACGAATTCGGCAAGGCCATGCAGGCCATGTGCCGCTTCGTGAAGCCGATCCTGAGCATGGTCCCGCCCGATCCGGCGACGCTGAATCCGCGCGAACTGATGAAGCTGCTCTTCATCGGACGCCGCTTCCAGGGCATGTCGAGCGAAGACAAATACAACCAGGTGCAGCTCATGACCATGAGCGCCGCCGCCTTCCTCGACCAGTGGTTCGAGACTGACGTGCTCAAGGCAACCATGTCGGCGTCGGGCATCATAGGCACGTTCCTCGGCGTGCGCTCGCCCGGAACCGCCTACGTTTTGCTCCATCACTACATGGGTGAGATTGACGGCGCTTTCCGCGCCTGGGGATTCGCCCGCGGCGGCACGGGCGCCATTTCGAACGCCATCGCCGGCGCGGCGCGCGAAGCCGGGGCCGAAATCCGCACCGACGCCCCGATTGCGCAAGTTTTAGTCAAGAACGGACGCGCTTATGGCGTGGCGTTGACCAGCGGCGACGAGATTCTGGCCGACGTCATTTCCTCCAGTGTCGATCCGCGGCTGACGTTCGTGAAGATGATCGAGCCCGGTAACCTGCCCGATGACTTCATGGAGCAAGTGAAGCGCTACAAGTTCCGCGGCTCCTCGGGCAAAGTCAACATGGCGCTCGATGCGCTGCCGGAATTCAAGTGCCTGCCAGGAATCGGCGCGCACCAGCGCGGCGCCATGTCGATTTCTCCGGCTGTGGACTACATGGAGAGGGCCTACGATGAGGCCAAGTACGGCCACTGGTCCACCCGCCCCTACATCGACATGGTGATCCCAACCCTGACCGATACTTCGCTCGCACCGCCGGGCAAACACATTCTCTCCTGCTTCGTGCAGTACGCCCCCTACAAACTGGCGCCCGGGCTTGACTGGGAAACGGAAAAAGAGAGATTCGGCGACACCGTGGTCAACACCATTGCCGAGTACGCCCCCAATATCAAAGACATCATCCTGCACCGCCAGGTCGTGACCCCGCTCGATCTGGAGCGCGAATTCGGGTTGAGTGAAGGCAACATCTTTCAGGGCGAACTCTCGCTTGAACAACTCTTCTTCCTGCGCCCGGTCCCCGGCTGGGCGCAGTTTCGCACTCCGATCAAGAACCTCTACATGTGCGGATCGGCTACCCATCCGGGCGGCGGGATCATGGCCGCACCCGGCCGGCTGGCTGCCCTCGAAATTCTGAAAGATGGGAAGGGGGCGTAATCCTGTGGCCGAAACGCGCGATGTCATCATCGTCGGCGGAGGACACAACGGTCTGGTCGCCGCCTTCTATCTCGCCAAGGCCGGATTCAAGCCGCTGGTGCTTGAACGCCGTGCCCAGGTCGGCGGCTCGGCGGTCACCGAGGAATTTCATCCCGGCTTCCGTTGCTCCACGCTCGCGCACAACACGGGACCGCTTCGCGCCGACGTCGCGCGCGACATGCAACTGGAGCGCCACGGGCTCAAGCTGACTACCCCGGAAGTGAGCACGGTTTCCCTGCTGCCGGATGGCCGTGCCCTGGTTCTCTATTCCGATGCTCGGCGAGCCGCGCAGGAAATCGCCCACTGGTCCCAGAAAGACGCTGCCGGGTACGCAGAATTCGGCAATGCTCTCGCCAAGATCGGCAAGATGCTCGGCCAAGCGCTCGCGCTCACGCCTCCCGATATTGACGATCCGTCGCGCGGCGATCTGTGGGGAATGCTCAAGACCGGGCGCTCCATCCGCAATCTCGGCAAGAAAGATATGTACCGGGTGCTGCGCTGGGCGCCCATGGCCGTCGCCGATCTGGTCGCGGAGTTCTTTGAGACCGAACCCCTGCGCGCCACCGTCGCAGCACGCGGTATCTTCGGAACTTTCCTTGGCCCCTGGTCGGCGGGCAGCGCGCTGGTTCTGCTGTTGCGCGCCGCTGCTGCTCCCAACCCGGCCGGTAGCGTGCAATTTCCCGCCGGAGGCGCGGGTTCGATTACTCAGGCCATGGCCGCGGCCGCCCAACAGGCAGGCGCGGAGATTCGCACCAGCGCGGGCGTGGCTGAGATTCGCGTTAACGACGGCGTCGCCACCGGAGTTGTTCTCACTTCGGGCGAAGAAATCTCCGCCAAAGCCGTTGTCTCGAACGCCGACCCCAAGCGGACGCTGATGGGCCTGGTGGATCCTGCGCACCTGTCTCCGGATTTCGTCAGGAGAATCAAGAACTATCGTTCGATGGGAACGGTGGCAAAGATCAATCTGGCGCTCTCGGCTCTGCCTGACTTCCCGGCGCTCCAAACCACGGGCAACGGCAGCCTGCTCCAGGGCCGCATCCAGATCAGCCCCGAGATTGACTACCTGGAGCGCGCCTTCGACGAGTCGAAGTATGGCAACTTCTCGCGCCAGCCTTACCTCGAGATCGCATTCCCCTCGCTCTCCGATCCGTCGCTTGCGCCCGCGGGCCGGCATGTGATGTCCATTTACATGCAGTACGCGCCCTACACACTGAGAAACAGCGACTGGGAAAGCGAGCGCACCGCGCTCGGCGAGACCGTGGTCAAGACCATCGCACGCTACGCTCCCAACCTGCCGGAGCGAATCCTGAGCCACCAGATCATCACGCCCAAGGATCTGGAAGAAACTTACGGACTCACGGGTGGCCACATCTTCCACGGCGAGCTTGCGCTCGATCAGTTCTTTACCATGCGGCCGCTGCTCGACTGGGCCCACTACCAGACTCCGATCGAGCGCCTGTATCTGTGCGGCAGCGGAACGCATCCGGGAACCGGACTGACCGGCGGCTCCGGCGCCAACGCCGCACGCGAGATCGTGAAGGCTTTGAAGAGATAGTTGGCGCACTACCGATTCTCCCTCTGTGTTCCTCTGTGTCCTCTGTGGTAAAGCTCTTTAGTCAAAACCACAGAGGTCACAGAGGAACACAGGGCAGGCTAGTCACCTATGCACAACTCCGCCATCCTGCTCATCTCCTGCCCTGACCGCAAAGGGATTGTGGCCACGGTTGCCGACTTCATCTTTCGCCACAACGGCAACATTCTCTTCGCCGACGAGCACGGAGATGAAGCGTCCAATCTCTTCCTCTTGCGGGTTGAGTTCGACGCGGCCGATCTCGACTTCGACCTCTCCGATTTTTCCGCGCGCTTCGCTCCCCTCGCCCGCGATTTCCAGATGGACTGGCGCCTCGCCCGCTCCGCCGACCGCCCGCGCATGGCCATCTTCGTATCCAAATACGACCACTGCCTCGTGGACCTGCTCTACCGTCACCAGAGCGGCGAACTCAAGTGCGAGATCCCGCTCGTCATCTCCAACCATCCTGACAACCAGCGCATCGCCGACTTCTACCGCGTCCCCTACTTCGTCGTGCCGGTCGCGAAAGAAAACAAACGTGAGGCCGAGCAGCGGCAGATCGCGCTCCTCCGCGAGCACCAGTGCAATCTGTTTGTCCTGGCGCGCTACATGCAGGTGCTCTCGGATGAGTTCATTGCCACCCTGGGCACGCAGAGCCTCATCAACATTCACCACTCATTTCTTCCCGCCTTCATCGGATCGCGCCCCTACCACCAGGCGTTTCAGCGCGGCGTCAAGCTGATCGGCGCCACCGCCCACTACGTCACCCGGGTGCTGGACGATGGCCCCATCATCGAGCAGGACGTGGTCCGCATTTATCACCGCGACACCGTCGAAGACCTGATTCAGAAGGGCCGCGACATCGAGAAGGTCGTGCTCTCGCGCGCCGTCCGCTGGCACGTGGAAAACCGCGTGCTGCTCTACGGGAATAAGACGGTAGTGTTTCAGTA
>Ga0187804_10000030_pt1 | contig 27945 bp, 29 predicted proteins | sample NC_wetland_sal_i_3_FD_132961 | JGI IMG/M metagenome (GOLD analysis project Ga0187804, IMG submission 132961) | Wetland sediment microbial communities from Neuse River Estuary, North Carolina, USA - Control_4 | ecosystem: Environmental > Aquatic > Freshwater > Wetlands > Sediment | place: USA...
CTCGTCGGCCGCACCGATCACCGCGCATTCCTTGACGTCCGGGTGCGACAGCAGCGCCGCTTCCACCTCCGGCCCCGCGATGTTGTAGCCGGAGGAAATGATCATATCGTCGGCGCGCGCGGCAAAATGGAAGTAGCCCTTGTCGTCCTGCGCAAAGGCGTCGCCGGTGAGATTCCAGCCGTCGCGGACATAGGCGTCCTGCCGCTTGTCGGCGAGATAGCGGCAGCCGGTGGGACCGCGGACCGCAAGCTTGCCGACCTCGCCACGGGGCTTTTCTTTCATGTCGTCGCCGACGATCTTGGCCTCGTAGCCGCTGACCGGCTTTCCGGTCGAGGCGGGCGCAGCGTCGCCGAGCCGGTTGGAAATGAATATGTGCAGCATCTCGGTCGAGCCGATGCCGTCGAGGATCGGCTTGCCGGTTTTCGCAATCCATTCCTCGAACACAGGTCCCGGCAGCGTTTCTCCAGCCGAGACCGCAACCCGCAGCGAAGACAGATCCGCGCCCTGGTGCATGGCGCCGAGCATGGCGCGATAAGCGGTCGGCGCGGTGAACGAGACGGTCGCTTTGTAGGTCTCGATGATCTCGATCATGTTGGCCGGCGAGGCGTTTTCCAGAAGCGTCGCGGTGGCGCCGAAGCGCAGCGGAAAGATCGCGAGCCCGCCAAGCCCGAAGGTAAAGGCGAGCGGCGGCGAGCCGACGAATATGTCGTCGGGCGTTACCGAAAGAATCTCCTTGGCATAGCTGTCGGCGATGATGAGAAGGTCGCGATGAAAGTGCATGGTCGCCTTCGGCTCGCCGGTGGTGCCGGAGGTGAAGCCGAGCAACGCGACGTCATCGCGGCCGGTCTTCACTGCGTCGAAAGTCACGGATTTGCTCAGTGCGATACGGTCGAGTTCGGCATCGTGATTGGCGGTGCCGTCAAAGCCGATGACTTTTTTGAGGTGCTTGCTGGTCTTGGCACAGTTGACCAATTCATCCATCAGCCTGGTGTCGCACAGCGCCAGCGTTACCTCGGCTTTGTCGACGATCTTGCCCAACTCGCCGGCGCGCAGCATTGGCATCGAGTTGACCACCACGGCCCCGGCCTTGGTGGCCCCCAGCCAGCACGCCACGAGAGCCGGATTGTTGGCAGAACGGATGAGAATACGATTGCCGGGCTTGATGCCGTAGTCTTCGACCAGGGCATGGGCGATCCGATTGGTCCAGTCGGACAGCTCCTTGTAGGTGCGGCGGCGGCCGTTGCCGATCAGCGCGTCGTGGTCACCGAAGCCTTGCGCCACCATGCGGTCGGTCAGTTCGACGCCGACGTTGAGCTCCTCGGGATATTCGAAACCGGCCAGCGAAATATCCGGCCATTTGTCGGCGGGCGGCAGATTGTCCCGCGTGAACGTATCCACATGGGCCGAACGACCAAGCGCAGGCGCTGCCATGTCACCCTCCCGCAAGCATCTGCCTTGCGATGACAACTTTTTGGACCTCCGACGCGCCCTCATAGATGCGCAGCGCCCGGATGTCGCGATACAGCCGCTCGACAATGTGGCCGCGCCGCACCCCGTCGCCACCGTGAAGCTGTACGGCTTTGTCCACCACCCGCTGCGCCCGCTCGGTCGCGAACAGTTTCGCCATGGCCGCTTCACGCGTCACCCGCGCGGCGCCCGAATCTTTCGTCCAGGCGGCGCGATAAACCAGAAGCGCCGCGGCATCGATATCGAGCGCCATTTCGGCGATTACGCCCTGCACCAGTTGCAAGTCCGCGAGCGCACCGTCGAACATGCGCCGCCCGCGCGCTCGCTTGAGCGTTTCCTCGAACGCGCGGCGCGCGAAGCCAAGCGCGGCCGCAGCGACGGTCGCGCGAAACACGTCAAGTGTCGCCATCGCGATTTTGAAGCCCTCGCCGGGCGCGCCGAGCATCGCGCTTGCGGGCACGCGCACCCGATCGAAGGCAATCCGCGCCAACGGATGCGGCGAAATCACGTCGAGGCGCTCGGCGACCGAAAATCCCCCCACATCGCCAGGCACGATGAACGCGGAAATCCCCCTCGCGCCCGGAGCTTCGCCGGTGCGGGCAAAGACGACATAGAGATCGGCGATGCCGCCGTTCGAGATCCAGGTCTTTTCCCCGTCGAGGACGTAACTGTTGCCGTCGCGCCGCGCGGTCATGGCAATATTGGCCACATCCGAGCCGGATTGCTGCTCGGTCAGCGCGAACGCAGCGATTACCTCGCCGTTGCGCGTGCGCGCGAGCCAATGCCGCTGCTCAGCGTTACCGAAAAGACTGATCGGGCCGGCGCCCAGACCTTGCATCGCAAAGGCAAAGTCCGCGAGCGCGTCGCGCCGCGCCAGCGTCTCGCGAATGAGGCAAAGGGTACGCACATCGAGTGACGCCGTGCCGCCAGGATCGGGCGCGGTATGGGCGAGCCAGCCGTCGCGGCCGAGTTGCCGCACCAGATCGCGACAAATGACGTCGAGATCGCCGTGCGCGCTGCCCTCAGCATTTCGCGTCCACGCAAGATTCGACGCGCACCAGGATTCAATGCTCGCCGCGAGCGCACGATGGCGCTCGTCGAAGAATGGCCAGTTGAGGAAGCTCTTATCCGGCATTAGAGCGCAATTCCATTAACTTGAATCACCACGCCACCCCGACCCTTTGTTGGCGCATGATCTTGTCCGACCTGCTTTCGCCCGCCGAAGCGACGAACGAAACGGCAAATCGCCGTAATGGCTTCGCGCAGGCCGGAAACCGGTTCCCACTTTTCGGGATCATGACCCTTTTGTTGGCGCATGATCTTGTCCGAAAACCGGTTCCCACTTTTCGGGATCATGCGCTAGTTCCCCTCGAATACCGGTTTCTGTTTGGCGACAAACGCGCGATAGGCCCGCTCGAAATCCTTGGTCTGCATGCAGAGCGCCTGCGCCTGCGCTTCTGCTTCAATGAGCTGATCGAGGCTCATCGACCATTCCTGATTGAGTTGGGTCTTGGTGATGCCGTTGGCGAAAGTCGGGCCTGACGCAATCCGCCGCGCCAGCGACAATGCCTCCTGCTCGAGCGATTGGGCGTCAATGAGCTTGTTGAAGAAGCCCCATTGCTGTCCCTCCTGCGCGCTCATGGACCGGCCGGTGAACAACAGCTCCGCGGCGCGGCCCTGGCCGACGATGCGAGGCAAGATCCCGCATGCGCCCATGTCGCAGCCGGCGAGGCCAACGCGATTGAACAGAAATGCGACTTGCGCTTGCGGGGTCGCCAGACGCAGATCGGAAGCCATTGCGATAATGGCACCAGCGCCCGCGGCAACGCCGTCGACCGCCGCAATGATCGGCTTGCCGCAATGAAGCATGGCTTTGACGAGATCGCCGGTCATGCGCGTGAATGCCAGGAGTTCTTTCATGTCCATGGCGACCAATGGACCGATGATCTCGTGCACGTCGCCACCGGAACAGAAGTTGCCGCCGTTCGGCAGAATGACCACAGCGTGGATGTCATTGGCATAGGGGAGCTTGCGAAACGTGTCGCGCAGTTCGGCATAGGAATCGAAAGTCAGCGGATTCTTCCGCTCCGGCCGATTCAATTGTATGACCGCAACGGCATCCTCGACCCGCCAGAGAAAATGCGAAGCCTTAAAACCGGCCATTAATGTCATGCTTCGCCCTCCCACTCGCTGCGAAACGATTTGAGTTTCGCCGACAATTGTTCAGCATCGCGCGCGGAAACACCGCCGAGTAATTCATCGATCCAATGCTCATGCGCTTCCGCCATGGCCGCGAAGGCGGCGCGGCCACGCCGCGTTAAGGTGATGAACGAGGTGCGGCGATCGCCATTGCGCTGCGAGCGCGCGACTAACCCTTCCGAAACCAGCCGGTCGACAATGCCGGTGACATTGCCGTTCGACACGATCAGGAAACGCGCTATTTCGCTCATCAGCATGCCATCCGGCTGGCGATAGAGCGCCGCCATCACGTCGAAGCGCGGCAAGGTCATGTTAAATTGCGCCTTGAACCGCTCGCGTGTCACTCCCTCGATAAAGCGGCTCGCCCGCAATAGCCGGATCCACAGCCGCAGCCGCGCCTTTCGCTCGATCGTTGCGCCATTGTCCTTGTGCGCCGCCGCGGCGGCCGGCGTCACCATGTTTCGCCTCCGGAAACCGAAATGGCTTGGCCCGTGATCGCCGCGCTGTCGCCGGCGCAGAGCCAGACCACGGCGGCGGCCACTTCTTCGGGCTTGATGAAGCGTGCTTGCGGATTGTTGGCCGCGAGCTCGCTGCGCGTCTCGGATTCGCTCCGCTTTGTCGCCGCGACGATGCGATGGACGGCCCGTTGCAGCATCGGGGTTTCCGCGTAACCCGGGCAGACGGCGTTTACGGTGATGCCGGCTTTCGCCGTCTCGATCGCCAAGGCCCGGGCGAGACCGATCACGCCGTGCTTGGCGGCAACATAGGGCGTGACATAAGCGTAGCCTTTAAGCCCGGCGGTCGAGGCAATAAAGACGATGCGCCCCCATTTGCGCTCGCGCATCGCTGCGAGCGCAGGCTGCACCGACAGAAACGCGCCAGTCAGATTGACGGCGATGGTGTGGTGCCATAATGCGCGGCTGACCTTCTCTGCGAGCGCGCTCTCCGCCGCGCCGGCATTGGCGACGACGATGCCGAAGGCCCCACGCGCCGCTTGCGCATCGTGATAAAGCCGCCGCAGCGAATCCGGGTCGGTGACATCCGCGGCTTGCGCGTGAATATTGTCGTGGCGTTTCGCGCTTGTTTGCAGCTGCGCCAGCCGCCGGCCGCAAATCGTCACCGCGGCGCCGCGCTCCGCCAGCGCCAAAGCGATGGCGGCGCCGATCCCGGTGCCGCCGCCGGTGACGAGCGCGTGTTTGCCGGCAAGTGTGAGCGCGCTTGCCATGATCAGACCGCGCTCGGCGCCGGCTCGCTGCTGCCGGCGAGCCGGTAAAGCTGATCGCGCCCGGCATAATACGGCGACGGCCAGGCTTCGGCGCGATCGCCGAGCTTGGCGGCCGCGTGCAGCGTCCAATAGGGATTGGCGAGATGCGGCCGCGCCAGGCAGACGAGATCGGCGCGGCCCGCCATCAGGATCGAATTAACGTGATCCGGCTCATAGATGTTGCCGACCGCCATGGTCGCTATGCCGGTCTCGTTGCGGATGCGGTCGGAGAACGGGGTCTGAAACATGCGGCCATAGACCGGCCGGGCCCCGACCGAAGTCTGTCCGGCCGAGACATCGCAGATATCGACGCCGGCTTCCTGCAGCATGCGGCTGATCCCAACCGCATCCTGCGGTTCTATGCCCTCGGCGCCGACCCAGTCGTTGGCGGAAATGCGCACGGAAATCGGCTTCTCCGCCGGCCAGACGGCGCGCACCGCGTGGAAGATTTCCAGCGGATAGCGCATGCGGTTTTCCAGCGAGCCGCCGTATTCGTCGGCGCGCCAATTGGTCAGCGGCGTGATGAAGGACGACAAGAGGTAACCATGCGCGCAATGGATTTCGAGCATGTCGAAACCGGCGCGTGCCGCCATTTCGGCGGCCGCGACGAACTCTTCGCGCACGCGATCCATATCGGCCCGGGTCATGGCGCGGGCGCGCTGGTTGCGCTCCGACCAGGCGACCGCCGACGGCGCCATCACCGGCCAGTTTCCCGATTTCAGCGGCGCGTCCATTTCCTCCCAGCCGAGCTGGGTCGACCCTTTGGCGCCGGAATGGCCGAGCTGACAGCAGATCTTCGCATCCGTTTCGGCGTGCACAAAATCGACGATCCGCTGCCACGCCCGCTCGTGCTCTTGCGCATACATGCCCGTGCAACCCGGCGTAATCCGCCCCTCCGGACTGACGCAGGTCATTTCGGTGCAGACCAGCGCCGCGCCGCCCTTGGCGCGTTCGCCGTAATGCACGAGGTGCCAATCGGTGGGGCAGCCGTCGACCGCCTTGTATTGCGCCATCGGCGAGACCACGACGCGGTTCTTCAACCGCATATCGCGCAACCGGAACGGCGCGAACATCGGACGCCGGATCGTGTTGTCGCCGGCGCCAGCGAGCCGCTGGAACCAAGCCTCGGCGCCTTCCAGCCAGTCGCGATCGCGCAGGCGCAAGTTTTCGTGGCTGATGCGCTGCGAGCGCGTCAGCAGCGAATAATTGAATTGCACCGGATCGAGACGCAGATAGCGCTCGATGTCCTCGAACCATTCGAGCGAGTTGCGCGCCGCCGATTGCAACCGCAAGACTTCGGTGCGCCGGGCATCCTCATATTTGGCAAACGCCGCTTCCAGCGTCGGCTCGCTGGCGAGATAGTCCGCCATCGAGATCGCGCTTTCCATGGCGAGCTTGGTACCCGACCCGACGGAGAAGTGCGCGGTGGCGGCGGCATCGCCCATCAGCACGATGTTGTCATGCGACCAGGTCTCGCACAGAACGCGCGGGAAATTCAGCCAGGCCGAGCCGCGCAAATGCGTCGCGTTCGACATCAGCCGATGGCCGCCGAGATACTTTGCGAAAATCCGCTCGCAGGTCCGGCACGATTCGTCCTGGCTCATCGCCGCGAAATCGAACTTGCGCCAGGTCGCTTCCGAACATTCGACGATGAAGGTCGCGGTGTCGGCGTCGAACTGATAGGCATGCGCCCACACCCAGCCGTGCTCGGTCTCCTCGAAGATGAAGGTAAAAGCATCGTCGAATTTCTGGCGGGTGCCGAGCCAGACAAATTTGTTCTTGCGCGTTTCTATCGCCGGCTTGAAGGCGTGGGCAAATTCGTTGCGGGTCTTCGAATTCAAACCGTCCGCAGCGATGACGAGATCGTATTCCGTGGCGAGTTCGCCGGCGCTGGCAACCTCCGTATGAAAACGCAACTTCGCGCCGAGCTCCCTCGCCCGCTCTTGCAAGAGCGACAGCAGCGTCTTGCGCGCGATACCGGAGAAGCCGTGCCCGGTGGAGACAATTCTTTGTCCGCGATAATGAACGGCGATGTCGTCCCAATAGGCGAAATGCTCACGGATCGCTTGCGCGCTCGCCGGGTCATTAGTGGCGATGTTTTCGAAGGTCTCGTTGGAAAACACCACGCCCCAGCCGAACGTATCGTCAGACCGGTTGCGCTCGAACACCGTGACATCATGCGCGGCGTCGCGCAGCTTGATGCTGATTGCGGAATAGAGCCCTGCCGGGCCGCCGCCGAGGCAAGCGATCTTCATGTCCATGCCGCCTTCCGAAGGCTTTGAGGATGGCATCGTCGCTGTATTATTTCAAGCTTAAATATTTAATATTAAAGCTTTTCATGCCGGCTTTCGCCGGATCGGTGGCTGTGTATTATGGCTTTGGTGAATAAAGCTTTTTTCGAAAAATCGGAGCGCGGCGACGCATGAGCAGGAGCAACCCTATTGTCGCCGACGTGATCGCTGGCGACCTCGCCCGCTACGGCGCACGGCGCTGCTTCGCGCTCCTCGGCACCGCCAATTTCAAGATTTCGCACGCCCTGGTGCAGGCTGGCGTCGAACTTATCTCCGCGCGCCACGAGTGTAATGCGGCGAGCATGGCGGACGCCTATGCCAAGGCGAGCGGCGAACTCACGCTGGTGAGCGTCCATTCGGGACCGGGACTTACCAACGCGCTGACTGGGATCGGCGAAGCTGCGAAAAGCCGGACGCCGCTCGTGGTGTTGGCCGGCGATGTACCGACCGGCGCGGTTAAGAATAATTTTTACATCGAGCAAGCCGACATGGTGCGCGCGGTCGGCGCCGTGCCGGAACGGCTGCACACACCCGGCACCGCGCGCGAAGACGCGTTGCGCGCCGTAACTCGAGCGTTGCGCGAGAGGCAGACCGTCGTGCTCAGCCTGCCGCTCGACGTGCAGCATGCGGCGCTTGCCTCGAATCTGCCGCCGTTCGAACTGTCGCCGAGCGGCGGACGGCTTCATCCCGATCCGCGTGCAGTCAAAGCGCTCGCCGATGCATTGTTACAAGCGCAGCGTCCGCTCATCCTCGGCGGCCGCGGCGCGGTCGTTTCCGAGGCCGAAGCGACGCTCACTGCATTGTCCGAGCGCACCGGCGCGCTCTTGGCGACTTCGGTCTGCGGCCACGGATTGTTTTCCGGCAATCCGTGGTCGCTCGGCATCAGCGGCGGCTTTTCGTCGCCGATCGCCGATGAACTAATCGCGGAAAGCGATTGCATCGTCGCTTTCGGCGCGAGCCTGACGCAATGGACGACCAAGAAAGGCAAGCTGATCGCCTCCGGCGCCGTGGTCGCGCAAGTCGATATCGAGGCGGCAAAGATCGGTTATCAGATGCCAGTCCGGATTGCGGTGCATGGCGACGCGCAAGCGACGGCTGAAGCTCTGCTCGGCGAACTCGACCGGCGTGGCATGACAAGTAGACCCGGCCGCCGCAATGAGGCGATGCGCGAGCGCATTCGCGCCGGCGACAACCACCACTATCCGCATCCGGACGAGTCAAGCGACGACTTCATCGATCCCCGCACCTTGAGCAAAGCTGTCGATGCGATCCTGCCGGCGGATCGCGTCGTAGCTTCCGACTCGGGCCATTTTTGCGGCTGGGTGCCGCGCTATTTGCGGGTGCCGAATGCCCGTGCCTCCTGCTTGAGTCATTCGTTCCAATCGGTCGGACTCGGACTGCCGTCAGCGATCGGGCTCGCCATTGCCAATCCAGGCAAGCTCGCTGTGCTCGGCACCGGCGACGGCGGATTGCTGATGTCGATGGCCGACCTGGAAACGGCGGTACGGCTGGAACTCCGGCTCTGCATCCTGGTTTACAATGACAGCTCCTACGCGGCCGAGGTCCACTATTTCCGCCGGCAGGGCTATTCGGTCGACATCGTGCAGTTTCCGGATACCGACTTCGCCGCGATCGCCCGCGGCTTTGGCGCGCGTGGCGCCACGGTGCACAGGCTGGCCGATCTTGATCCGCTCAAAGCCTGGGTCGCCGAGGGCGCGCCGGGCGTGTTCGTGATCGACGGCAAGATAAACCCGAATCTCGAGGCAGATTGGCACGCCGAGCATTTCCCCAACTGACTACAGATTGCCGGCCACGCCGCGCGCCGGCAAGTAATGCAGCACCCGACGCTCAACCAGGATCACGGCAACGTAGGCGATGCCTCCGACCAGCGTCAGCATCACGATTGACACAAAAACCATCGGCGTATTGGCCTGGCCCTCGCCGAAGGTGAGCAGATAGCCAAGCCCGAGATTGCCGCCAACCAGCTCGCCAACCACGACCCCGACCACCGCCAATGTCGATCCGATCCGCAAGCCCGCGAACATCGGCGGCATCGAGCTTGGAAACTCGATGCGCCAGAAAATCTGTGCGCGCGACGCCTTGAACGCCCGCGCCAGATTGATCAGATCGGGATCGACATTGCGCACCGCGGTCAGGACGTTGACCATGACCGGGAAGAACACGATGAGGATCGCCACCAGAATTTTTGGATAGACGGTGAATCCCATCCAGAGAATGAACAGCGGCGCGAATGCGACCTTCGGCGCGATCTGCAAGGCGAGGATATAGGGCGACAGCGCAAGCTCGGCGGTCGGCGACATGCCGAGCAAATAGCCCACCAAGGCGCCAAGCAGGCTGCCGAGAATAAAGCCGGCCAAGACCTCGGCAACCGTGACGCCGGTATGCAGCGGCAAATGATAAACCTGCCAGGCACGCACGAATTCGGCGGCGACACTGGACAATGGCGGCACGATGAACGACGGGATGCCAAGGAGCCCCGGTCCCCATTGCCACGCCGCCAGGAACACGACGAGAAGCGCGACGCTGGCGGCGGCTCCGCGGCGAAAGCGTGCGGACTGTGCGCCATTTGTCATGTCGTCAGTTTCGCCTCGCGTTCGAGCGCGACATGTTCTTCAAGCGAAAGATGGGCGATGTCGAGCCGATCCATCAATTGCGCCACGTAATCGCCGAACTTCGCATCCCGCCGCCGCGCCATCGGATTATCGCGTTGCGGCAGATCGATCGCGATTTCATCGATGATCGTTCCGGGCCGCCGGCTCATGACCAGGACCCGGTCCGACAATGTCACGGCCTCCGCGAGATCATGGGTGATGAGCAGCGCGGTCTTGTTCGCCTGTTTGAGTGTCTGGGCAAGATCGCGCTGCAAGACCATGCGCGTCTGTGCGTCGACCGCGGAGAACGGCTCATCAAGCAGCAAAACGTGCGGATCGACGGCAAGCGTGCGCGCCAGCGCTACCCGCTGGCGCATGCCGCCCGACAATTGATGCGGGTAATGCGCTGAGAATTCGGCAAGCTTGAAGTTCGCGAGCAGTGTGGCGGCGCGGCGCTTGCGCTCCTTGACCGGCAGGCCCTGAATTTCGACCCCGAACATGACGTTCTCGGCGACCGTGCGCCATGGCAACAGCAGATCCTTTTGCAGCATGAAGGCGACCTGCGCATTGGGACCGGCGACACGCTCGCCATCAACGAACGCAGCGCCCTCGCTCGGCGCGGTGAGCCCCGAGCCGATATTGAGAAGCGTGCTCTTGCCGCAGCCGGTTGGGCCGATCAGCGACACGGCTTCCGCGTCATGAACTGAAAAGCTTACCCCGCGCACGGCCGTGAGCGGCCCGCTGCCCTTGGCATCCGCGAAACGCATCGTCACGCTGCGGTATTCGAGGCGGACAACAGGCATTTCAGATCATCGGGAAAGCCAGCGCCGGCTTTGTGATGGGACGATTGTGTTTTCGCTCGGATAATTGAACTATACTGTAAAATTGCTGGATCGCGAGGGGGAATGATAAATGTTCGCTGGCCCTGGCCTATTTGAGATCCGCCGCGCGATTTGGGCTGCGGCCGCTCTGCTGCTCGCTTCGATGATCGCAAACTGGCCCCCGACGGCGCGGGCCGACGAGAAGATCACATATCTATTTCCGGCACCGCCGATCTTGCCGGCCTTCGGTCCGATCCAGATCGCCAAGGGCAAAGGTTATTTTTCGCAGGCCGGCCTTGACGTGAATTACGCCGTGGGCCGCGGCGGGGTCGATGTCGCCAAGGAGGTCGGCGCCGGCAATGTGCCGCTCGGCGGCATCGTTGCGGACGCGCCCATTGTGGTGCGGCAGAACGGCGTGCCGGTAAAGATCGTGGCGCTGTTCGGCGGCAAGGGATTTATGCAGCTCGTGGTGCGCGCCGATTCCGGCATCCAGAAACCGGCCGATCTGAAAGGCAAGACCATCACCGTGATGTCCTATCAGGACACCACGTTTTACGCGCTGCTCGGTTTGCTGGCGAGCGCAGGTCTGACGCAGAATGACGTCGACATTCAAGCCGCTGGTCCGGTCGGCGTTTGGCAATTCGTGGCCACGGGCAAGTCGGTCGGCATGGCGGGCGTGCCGGACTGGATTCCGCCGGTCGAAGCGGCGGGCGTTCCGATCAAGATACTGCCCACGGATGAGTTCTTTCCACACATGGCGCAGGCAGTCGCCGCCTCGGATCAGATCATCAAGGACAAGCCCGAGCTGGTGCGCAGTTTCGTCAAGGCCGCGCTGCACGGCATGAAAGACATCATGGATGATTCCGAAAAGGCAGCGGCCGATTTCGTCAAGTTCGTGCCGGAGTGGACCGGGAAGGAAAATCAGGTCAAGGAAGCCTTCGCCTATTACGACAAATTGGTTTATCCGGGCCAGAAAGTGCTTGGCGCGGTGGACCCTGAGCGAATGGCCAAGTTGCAGGATTTCTATCTCGCCAAGGGCATCATCCAGAAGAAGTCGCCGGTCGACGAACTGTTCACCAATCAGTTCGTGGAGTAGCTGCCCGTCATTCCGGGACGCAGACAAAGTCCGCGGGCCTGTAATCTATAATCACGAAGCGTACAGATCGGTGTAACGGCGCGACAATTCTAGGCAGCGAATATGGATTCCGGGTTTCGAGCTTCGCTCGGCCCCGGAATGACAACACCTCACTTCCGATAACCGTCGGTACCCTGCCAGCCGTGCCTGGAGATGTCGAAGATCACGCCATCGGGATCCTTGAACTTGCGCTCGAAATTGCCGTGCCGCTCCTCGCCTAGATCGAAGAAGAATTTGCCGCCGTTCGCTTCGATGCGCTTTTGCGTTTCGGCAAGATCGTCAACTTGGAAGCCGAAGTGATGGGCGCCGACATGAGCGCTCGGATCTTTCAGATCGGAGGCCTTGCTGCCGGCGGCGCCGGTAAAATTGAGCAAAGCGAGATTGATCACGCCGTCGCTCATATAGATCGCTGAACCGATGTCCAAATCCTCGCGGCCGATGCGTTTGAGCTCGAAGACGTTCTCATAGAATTTCGCGGCCTTCTCGAGGTCCTTCACACAGACGGCAAAATGGCGCAACCGGGCCATGGGCCTCTCCTTGGCTGGCGACGTACATCGCGATTGGTCGATAAATCATAAGGGAATGACTTGCTTGCGTCACCTCAAGGTGCAAGCAACATAGTAGAATGCGCCAACGTCACGCCGAAATCGCCGGCGCTGGATTTGCCGGATTGACCGCCGCTTGCGCCTTGGCGCAGCGCGGCTGGAGCGTGCGCGTGCATGAGCGCGCCGATCGCCTGCGCACCACTGGCGCCGGCATTTACATCTATGAGAACGGTTTGCGCGTTCTGGAAGCGGTCGAAGCGTATGACGCGGCGGTCAAAGGTGCGCCGTTCGCCCATACTCGCGAAGTGCGCGACGGCCGCGGGCGGCTGATCTCGACGCATAGCTGGAAAGGCAGCCGTGTCTTCAGCATCGTGCGCCAAAACGTGATCAATGCGCTGGCGGAGGGGGCGCGGCGCGCCGGTGCTGAGATCGTGACGAATTCGGCGGCGGTCGGCGCCAGTCCCGAAGGCAAACTGACGCTCGCGGACGGCACAAACTGCAAGGCCGATCTCGTGGTCGCGGCCGACGGCAGCAATTCGCGGCTGCGCGACGGGCTTGGACTTCTCGCCAAACGCAAATATCTGGTCGACGGCTGCACGCGCCTGTTGCTGGACAAGACCGCGGCGGAGCGGGCGGCCGGGGATGGCAGGACCATCGAATATTGGTCGGGCACGCGGCGAATTCTGTACACGCCATGCAGCGAGACCGACATCTATATCGCCCTGACCATGCTCGATACCGACGAAATCGCCAAAGCAGTGCCGGTGCGCAAGGACGACTGGAAGCGCTGGTTTCCTCCGCTGGAAGAGCTGATCGATCGCATCGGCACGCAGGGCCGCTATGACCGTTTCGAGCTGATCAAGCTCAAAAACTGGTCGGCCGGACGCGTGGCGCTTCTCGGCGATGCCGCGCACGCGCTGCCGCCCAATATCGGTCAGGGCGGCGGCTGCGCCATGATGAATGCGCTGTCACTTGCGGTCTATCTGGAACGCGAGGCCGACGTGGCCGCAGCGCTCGACATGTGGGAACGCCACGAGCGCCCGATCACCGAACACACCCAGCGCATTTCTTATTGGCTGGGCTTGCCGACAACCTGGCCACCCGTTCTGCGCGCCGCTGCGCTTGGCCTTGCCGGCCGGTCCAAATGGCTCACCCGCCAGCGCACCCGCACCGCCTTGCACCGGCCGACCGGGACGTAAATTGACAGACGACCGCCGTCACCCTGAGGTGGCCGCAACGGGTCCGGCCCGAAGTGGCCGGCCCGATGACGAGCTCCGCGGCCCTCGAAGGGCGACGGCACCCCAATTTCCGCTGGCCGCTCATCCTTCGAGGCTCGCTCCGCTCGCACCTCAGGATGACGGATCAAACCGCTGTAATCCTCAAAACGGAATGGTGATGCCGTCGAGCGGCGCATCGCAATTGACAAGATCGACGCGCTTCCAGGCGATCATGACGCGACCGTGCGACTGCACCAGGCGGTGCAGCGCGGTGCCGCCGAAGATGCGCTGCTGCTCGCGCCGGTATTCGATCATCATGAATTTTGAGCGCACCGTGCAGGCGTTGCGGTCGTTGGTCTCGATGGTGACATTGCCGACGATGCGGCTCGTGCGCGAGCGCGGCTCCTGCGAATACATGCGTGGGCTGGCGAGCCGGCGCACTCGCGTCTCCAGGAGGCGGCGATCGTCGTAGATCAGCGAAACGGTTTGGTGCGGATCCGGCTGATCGGGTTCGCTCGGCACCCAATACCAGGCGTCCGGCGTGAACAGCGCGAGCCAGTCGTCGAACTTACCCTCATCAAGCAGGCGCGCTTCATGGATGAGGAACTGTTCGCAGCGATGCAGATCAAGCCCCGGCGTCGGCGGCGTGCTCCGCGACCGCCGCGCGATCGGCCGGCGCGCGCGGATCGCCGGCGATCGCGGCGGACGTTTCGGCTTTCTGGCCATCGAAATGTTATGACGCCGCGCGCATTGCGGCGCAGCCATCGGCCATGTAGTGAAGCCAGGCATCGAACATATTGCGGATATAGACTTCGCTGGTCGAGTTTTTACCGCGCCTGCCGCCGTGCGCGTCGGGAGCGTCGCTCTTGAGACCCCGGCCGATCTCGATCCATTCCGCGCCCTCGCTCGACAATCCCATGCCGATGCGATTGTAGATTTCGAGGTCGTCGGTGAGCACGAGCGAGCCAGTGCCGTTCACCGTGTTGGCGAAACTGATCGTGTTGCGGAACATTCGTTCCGGCGCGCCTTTTAGCCGGAAATTGTAGGTCTGAACCACCGTGCGGTCGACCGCGATCGGATGCACGACGCGCAGCTGCTGAAACCCACTCATGAACGAGAGGTTCGGATAGATGTTGCTGTTCCAGCGCCGCACTTCGAGCACGCGGCGGGTTTCCGCCTTGCCTCTCTTCTTCTCCATCGCCGCGATGTAATCGCGGAATACCGGATCTTTCAGCGCCGCCACCAGCTTGGCGTCGTCGTGATAATCGCCGAGATAGGAATGGCCGTTCGGATAGGTCCAGATGCCGACCTGGGATTCCCAGAAGTTGTACGGAGCGCCGTTCTGGCGCATTTGCCGAATCGCGATTTCTCCCGAACCGTCGGAATAGACCGCATCCGACTGCTGTTGTGCGGCGTCGATCGAGGAGCGATGTGTGAACAGCGGATGCGCGGCGTCACACAGGTTTTCCAGATAAAGCTTCCAGTTGGCCTCGTAAGCATGCTTGAACGTGCCGCCGGCGACCTCGATCTCGCCGTCGGGTGCGCGATCGATCATGTCGTCGAGGGACGTCGTCATATAGCCGAGGAATTCCTCCAGGCTTGGGCCGTCGGCTGCCTCGCTGGCAAATACGAAACCGCGATAACTTTTCACCCGCGCCGCGGAAACCATGGCCGTCTTCGGATTGTTCGGATCGAAGTCGCTGGCGTAGCCGTGCTGCAATGGCACCGCCTTCAGCCGGCCGTCCAGATGATAGGTCCAGCCGTGATAACAACACTGAAATTCGTCGGTATTGCCTTTGTCGTTGGCGACGACCAGCGAACCGCGATGCGCGCATTGATTATGGATGACGCGAACTTCGCCTTCGGTATCCCGAACGAGAACCACGGGCTTGCGGCCGATGAAGGTCCGTACATAGTCGCCGGGCTTGCGCACCTGGCTCTCGTGGCCGACGTAAATCCAGGCGCTGCCGAAGATCCGTTCCATCTCCGCTTCAAAGATTGCCGGATCGGTATAAAGCCAGCGATGCACGCGGCTGGGCTGCACTAGCGAGCGGAATGTGTCGTCGGTCGACGTCATGATGCTAGTCTCAAGCGCCGAGGCGCGGTTACTTGCCCTCGTTCCAAATATCGGTGGCAAGCTTCCAATCCTTTCCGACTTTCTGCCAAATCACGACGTACTTGCCAGTAACTTCTTTTGGCGGCGACCCCTTAGTCTTCAAGCTGAAGGTACCGATTTCGCGCGCCGCGGCAGGGCCCAACCTTTTGACGTCGATGGTCGTCACGTTCGGATCGGTCACTTGTTCGGCCATGCCTTTCCACATCGCGCCGATCGCGGCGCTACCCTTCACCATCGCGGAACCGGGCGGAAATGCTGTTGCATCGGCAGTGTAGAGCGAGGCAACGCCGTCAAAATCGCCCTTGTTGAAAAATTCCACCCACTTGGCGTTCGCCGCTTCAATGGCGGCCTTTTGCGCCGCGGCCGGCGCAGCCAGTCCGATCAGGACAGTAACCGCAAGTGCAATTTTGCGCATGATCGACTCCGGTCTTTTTCGTCGGCAACTGCAATCAACAGCCTACCACACCCGTCGAATTCTGCATTGAAGCCGGCCTCGCTGCAATTCCGGCGCCATTTCCCGCTGGCGAGGGAATTTCTTTGCCGGTAAACTGTTTCTAACGGTCAAGGGGTGGGGAGACCGGGTCGTGCGCATGACAGTCGCCAAGCGGCCATTGCGGCAGCGCGTTATCGCGCTCGTTGCGGCTTACGCGATTGCGCTCGCGAGCTTGGTTGCGAATTTTGGCGCCGCCCGCGCGGCTGCCGATGCGATCGCGCAGCCCGACAGCGCTATTTGTCATAGCGTTGTGGCCGATCAGCCTGCCCCCTCGCCCGACGGGACAGGGAATGCAATTTGCGCCGACTGCTGCTGCATCGGCTGCATGACGTCCTTGGCGACCGTCATTCCGCCAACCGTCGCCGCAGCCGGCCCCCCGCAGCTCTCGTTCAAACGGCTCGATCTGCCGGCGCGCGTCGTCCGGATCGCCGGCGCGAAATTCAACGCTCATCGTTCGCGAGGCCCTCCGCCGGCGTCGTGAAAGCTGGCAGCCGATAGCCCGGCCGCTCTGTCGCTCACGCGCTAATGGAGAGAATCCTCATGCTTCGCCGTTCGAGCTGCCCGCGCGCCTTCGCGCTTGCACTCCTATTCGTCGCGCTATCAGCCGCCGAGGCTTTAGCGCACTGTTTCGTCGGGCCGCGCTTCTTTCCGGCGACGCTCGCGACCGATGACCCGTGTGTTGCCGATGAAATGTCCTTGCCGACCGTTGCCTGGTCGAAGACCGGCGATATGCCGCCGGCAACCGAGTGGGACATTTCGGTGGAGTTATCGAAACGCATCACCGAGGATCTCGGCATTTCGATCGGCGACACCTGGTCGAACATTCACCAGCCGGGCGGCTTCACCCAAGCCGGGTTTAGCAATCTCGAAACCACGCTGCAGTATCAGCTCCTCAAAGACGGCCCGCATGAGCTGGCGTTGTTGCTCGGGCTGATCGTCGATTGGGGCGGCACCGGCGCCGTCGATTCCGGATTGGCGACGCCATGGTCGACGCTCACGCCGACTTTCTATTTCGGCAAGGGCTTTGGCGATCTGCCTGACTCGTTCGGATGGGTCCGCGCCTTCGCCATCACCGGACAGATCGGCTACCAGTTTCCGACCCGCTCATTCGATGTCGTGCAAAACGCCTTCATTCCACAGGTACTGGCCTACGGCGGATCCATCCAATACAGCATGCCCTACCTGAAATCGGAGATTCACGATTACCAGCTGCCCGATTTCATCAATCACCTGTTTCCGATTGTTGAGGCCCAGTTCGAGACTCCCGTTGCCAACAATTTCGGCAATAGCCCGATCACCACCGGCACGATCAATCCGGGCGTGATCTGGGTCGGCACCTATTTTCAGGTGGGTGCTGAGGCGGTGATCCCGGTGAACCAGGCCAGCGGCACCGGCGTCGGTTTCCTCGGCCAGCTGCACTTTTATCTCGACGACATGTTCCCGACCACGATCGGTCGGCCGCTGCTCGGCGGCAGCTCGGCTCCCCCGCAACAACTCAAATTCTGAGGTATGGACATGCGAAAATTCGTCATTCCATCATTGCTGTTTGCGGCGTTTGGCATCATCGCCGCGCATGCACACGCTTTCCTTGATCACGCCAGTCCACTGGTCGGCAGCAGTGTGGCGAGCGCGCCGCGCGAGGTCTCGTTGACCTTCACGCAGAACCTCGAAGCGGCTTTCAGTTCCGTCCAGGTGATGGATGCCAACGGCGCGCGCGTCGATCAGGGCAAGGCCCAGATCAGCGGCAACACCATGCGCGTTGGTCTGAAATCCCTGCCGCCGGGCACCTACCGGGTGCGCTGGCAGGCGCTGTCGGTCGACACGCATAAAACGGAAGGAAGCTTCACCTTCCACGTCGGCGGACCTTAGACTTTAAGCATCTGAGCAAGGAGTAACCTTTCATGACAGAAACAGCTCGCATGGTCATTCTGGTTCTCGTCGGTCTTGTCGCATTGTTCGTCGCGCAATTAACCGCGACTCCCAGTTTAGCCGCCGACTACGATGTCGGCTCGATCCACATCGCACAACCTTGGTCTCGCGCCACACCAAAAGGCGCAATAACGGGTGCTGGTTATATGACGATTACGAATCGAGGCACGATGCCGGATCGGGTCAGTTGTGTCTCGAGCGACGCCAGCGCTCAATGCCAGATACACAGCATGACGATGGAAGGCGGGGTCATGAAAATGCGACCGGTCGAGGGTGGCCTCGAAATCAAGCCGGGCGAAACCGTGACCCTTGCGCCATCGGGCTTTCATATGATGCTGGTCAACCTTAAGCATCCACTCGAAGCTGGTCAGACGGTCAAAGCCACGTTGAAATTCGACAAGGCCGGAACTGTTGATGTGGATTTTTCTGTAATGGCACTCGGCGCGTCAGCCCCTGGAGCGGCTGGCGGTATGAACATGCAAGGCGGCGGCATGATGCAAATGGACAAGCGCTGACCGCTGCGCTCTCCCGGGGCTTGTGGAACTCATGAGACGGCGCGAATTCATCACGATTATCGGCAGTGCAGTGGCAGCATGGCACGTGCTCTCAATCGACGCCCACAAGACTGAAGGAAGCTTCGCCTTCCGCCTTGGCGGTCCATAACTTTGGGCGATCCGCTCGCTTACCTCCGCGCCGTTCATTTCGCCGCGACAATCATCGCGGCGGGCGCGGTGATTTTTGAGGTCATGGTGGCCGCGCCGGCCTTTGCTGCCGCGGCCGGGATGCTCGATCCGGAAATTAGGCGCCTGCGCAGTCGCTGGTCTTGGCTGGTATGGGCGAGCCTCGCGGTGGCGGCGGTTTCCGGCGCGATCTGGCTCGTCCTGCTCGCCGCCGACATCTACGCCGCGCCGATCGCGGAAGTCTGGCGCGATGGCGGCATGTGGACGGTCGCGAGCGAAACCCGCTTCGGTCAAGTGTCGCTGGCGCGACTGGCCGTGGCCGTGCTCCTTGCCGCGTTGTTGCCGATGCTGAGGCGCAGCGCCGATCGCGGCCTGTGGAGTGCGAGCGCGGTCGTTCTCGCGATCGCCGTGCTGATTGGGCCGGCCTGGAGCGGGCATGCCGGCGCCACGCCGGGCGTCGCCGGTGAATTTCCTCTGGCCGCCGACGCACTGCACTTGCTGGCCGCCGGCGCCTGGCTCGGCGGTCTGCCGCCGCTTGCCATGCTGCTCGCTACGGCCTGGCGGCAGAAACAGCCGCGCTGGGCCACTGTGACTGCGATCGCGGTGCAGAGATTTTCGCTGCTTGGCGTTATCAGCGTCAGCACGCTGTTGGCTTCCGGAATCGTCAATAGCTGGTATGAAGTCGGAACCCTCAATAATCTTTTCGCGACATCATACGGTCAGCTCGTTCTGATCAAGATCGCCCTGTTCGCAGCGATGATTGCTCTCGCTTCGATCAATCGCTTCTATTTGACGCCGCGGCTGGCGACCGCGGGCACCGTTCGCCGCCTGTACCATACCAGCCTAGCCGAAACCGGATTAGGCTTCGCCGCAGTCGTAGCGGTCGGCTTTCTCGGCGCCATGGCGCCGGCAAGCCACACCCACCACAATGCGGCGATTGCCGAGGGCGCCGCCTTTGTTCACATCCATTCCAACGCGGGCATGGCTGACGTCACCATTATGCCCGGACGTGTCGGCGCGGCGCGCGCCACCATTCGGTTATGGAACGACGAATTTAAGCCGCTCGCGGCAGAAAAATTGACATTCAGCCTCATGCTGCGTGCACCCGGAGCAGGGAGCAAACTGATCATGCGCTCCCCCGCGCAGGATCAGGACGGCAGTTGGACAGTCGATGGCCTCGAACTACCACAGGCCGGCAATTGGACAGTAACGATTGATGCCACGCTTGTTGACAAGCGTCGCCTGCTGCTCGATGCCCCGATCGTGATCGAGCCCGAACAGTAGGCTCGCAACGCGAGTATGCGCTACAGCCTCGCGTTTCCCGGACGCGGTGCAGCGCATAAGCGGTGCACCGCAGATCGGCGACTTTCCACACGAGGCGTCTTTGACGATCCCGGGTCTGCAGCGCACCACCATAGCGGCGCAAGACGCGCGTGAACGCGCTTTTGGTGCTGCGCCGCGCCCGGGAAAAATTGATCAGGTGCCAGAACCCGAGAGGACGTCGCCGAACAGCTTCCAGGTGGTGCCGTCAAACTTCTGCAATTGCATCTGTTTGATCGGATCGAAGTCGTTTGGGCTAGTGTTGAGTGTAATACCCGGCAATAAGAGCGGCAGCTTCAAATCGTGAAGGCTCGCCGCCTGCTTCATCACGTTCTCGCGCGTGAGATTGTCCCCGCACATTTTGAGCACTTCGACCAGAGTCTGCGCATAGGAATAACCGATCGCAGCCTGGCTGTCGGTGATACTGGCGGAAAGGCCGTGGCTGTTCATGAACGCAAGCCACTCTTTGTATTGAGGTGTTTCGTGGAACTGCGGATCGGTCGGGTCCATAATAAAAGTCGCGGAGATGATGCCGATGCCCTTTTCGAGCCCCGCGGGCTTCATGACCAAGCCGACCGAATTACCGACCGAATTGAGGAAGTGCGTCGGCTTCCAGCCGATATCGTAGACTTTCCGAACGGTCTGCGCGGCGAATTTGGGAATCGCCGCCGTGAGCAACACGTCGGCACCGCTGCTCTGCAGTGCGACAACTTGTGAATCGACGGTCGGATCGGTGGTCTCATAGGATTGCGTCGCCACGATCATCTTGCTGGCTTTGTCGCCAAGGCCGGCGCGCAGCCCGTTGAGATAATCCTTGCCGTAGTCGTCGTTCTGGTAGAGCACGGCGATCTTCGCGTTCGGCAGGTTCTTGAGAATGTAGTTCGCATAAATATGCGACTCGATGCCGTAGCTCGGCAGCCACATCATGGTCCAAGGAAAGTGCTTGGGATCGTTCCATTGGTCGGCGCCAGTCGCGACGAACAATTGCGGCACTTTGTTTTCGTTCAAATAACCGTGGATCGACATATTCGGTGGCGTGCCCAGCGGAGCAAATATCAAGAACACCTGGTCTTGCTCGACCAGCTGGCGCACCTGCTCCACGGTCTTGGGTGGACTGTAGGCATCGTCACGACTGATGTAATTGATCTTGCGGCCGTTGATGCCGCCCTTTTCGTTGATCATCGAGAAATAGGCGGCGTGGACTTTGCCGTTGATCCCATAGGATGAGGCCGGCCCGCTATAGGGGTTGGTATTGCCGATCTTGATTTCGGTATCGGTCACGCCCGGTCCATATTGGCCCGCCGCATAGACCGCATTGCCTGCGAGCGTCAGTCCGGCTGCGAACAGACTGGTTATGATCATCTGCTTTGCTGTCATGACAAACCTCCCTTTGCGTTTTGCTTTATTTCGCGGCGTGTCGCGCCGATCGAAACTCCTGCATTGCATGCGTGAGCCATGGCCCCATCGTACCGACGACGCCGCGCGGCATGACATACATGAACAATAGCATGGCCAAACCATAAATGGCCCATGGCGCGGCATCGGAAATGTCGTTGGCGAAATTGGGCACGAACTCGATAAAGAAACCGCCGACAATCGCGCCGCCAATCGTAGCGATGCCGCCGACCGCGGAGCCTACCAGGAACGACAGCGACAGGAACAGGGTAAAGCTTTCTGGAGCGACAAAGCCGATCACGATTGCGGCCAGCGCTCCGGCGACGCCGGTGAATAGCGTGCTGATGCCGAAGGCCAGGGTCTTGTAGCGCGCGGTGTTGATGCCCATGGCGGCGGCCGCGATTGGGTGATCGCGGATGGCGACGAAGGCGCGACCGGTGCGGCCGTTGAGTACGTTTGCGGCCAATCGCATTGCGACCAAGAGAACCACCAAAACGAAAAAATACAGCCAACGATCGCGGTCGATACCGAACCCCGGCGGCGGCAGTGGCTTGACCAGAGTGATGCCTTGCTGACCGCCGGTCCAGGTGTCGAAATATTTGAGCAATTGCGGCATGGCCACGGCCATCGCCAAAGTGACGAGCGCAAGGTAGGGACCTTCGAAGCGCAGCGCCGGCAAGCCGAACAGCACGCCGAGCATGAAACAGACCAGCGCCGCCGGCGGCAGCGTCGCCCAATACGGCACGCCATAGCGATGCATCAGGATGGCGGCGGTATACGCGCCAGCGGCGAAGAAGCCGCCATGGCCGAGCGAAATCTGCCCGTTATAGCCGGTGAGAATGTTGAGGCCGAGCACGGCGACGGCGTAGATCATCACCTGCGTCAGCTGGAATACGTGGTAATTGCTGAGCGTGAATGGCAGCACGATCGCAACGGCGATCAAGACCGCACAACCCAGCCACCGCCAAACGGCAGTGCTCGCGGCAGCCTCGGCCTTCATGCCGAGCTTTGCCGTGGCGCCGACGCGAAGGCTTTCGGCCATGATCAAACCCGCCGTACCACCGCCGTGCCGAATAAACCGTTCGGCCGGAACACAAGCACAATGATGATCAATATCAGCGCTACCGTCAGTTTGAGCTGACTGGCGATCAGATAAGTGCCGACCAGATTTTCGGTCACGCCGACGATCAAGCCGCCGATGACGGCGCCGACAGGGCTGGTGATGCCGCCGAGCAGCGCGCCGGTAAAGGCGTAGAGCAGCACGCCGCTCATCATGTTCGGATCGAGAAACAGCACCGGCGCGACCATGATTCCCGCTACAGCGCCGATCGCCGCAGCGAAGCCCCATCCAAGCGCCAGCATACGGCCGACATTAATTCCGCTTAGCCGCGCCGATTCCGGATTTTGCGCCGCGGCGCGCATTGCCAGGCCGGTCGCGGTAAAGCGGAAAAAACAGAACAGTGCGACGAGCATCACCAGCGTCACCGCGATCACACCCATGTCGCGTGTCGTCATCAGCGCGCCGAACAGCGGTCGATCCGGGAACGGACTCGGAAATTCCTGCAAGGTGTAGCTGTAGATCCAGCCGGCGGTGGCATTGAAGATCAGAAGCAGCCCGATGGTGACGACCACCGCGGTGAGAATCGGCGCGTTTTCGACCGGGCGAATGACGATTCGTTCGATGAGCATGCCGCCGACAAACGACACCGCGAGCGTGATCACAAACGCCGCCCAGAACGGCAGTTCGGCATTGACCAGCGTCCAGGCGATATAGGTGGAGAACATCGCCATCTCGCCTTGCGCGAAGTTCACCAGATCCGTCGCGCGATAGATCATCACCAGTGCCAGCGCCAGACTGGCATAGATGGCGCCGGCGGCGAGCCCGGAAAATACCTGCTGTAGGAGCTGATGCATCGGCGGCCCGTCAGTATCCGAGATAGGAGCGGCGTATCTGTGGATCGTCCGCCAGCATTTTGGCGCTGCCGGAGGAGACGACATAACCGGTTTCTAGGAGATAAGCGCGATCGGCCATTTCCAGCGCCAAGCTCGCGTTCTGCTCTACCAGCAGCACACTCACCTGCTGTTCCCGCCTGATCCGCTCGATGATTGCGAAAATGGCTTCGACGACGCGCGGCGCCAAACCGAACGACGGTTCGTCGAGCACCAGAAGCCGCGGCGACATCATCAAGGCGCGGGCAATGGCAAGCATCTGCTGCTCGCCACCGGACAGCGCGCCGGCCTGCTGCCGCCGTCGCTGCGCAAGAATCGGAAAATACCCGTACATGAGCTGTATCTTTTCGTCCGGCCGGCCGGCGGCCGTGTAGCCGCCGATGCGGAGGTTCTCCTCCACGGTCAGACCGATGAAAGTGCCACGCCCCTCCGGCACATGGGCAACGCCGAAGCCGGCGATCTGCTCGGTGGTGCAGCGTTCCAGCCGGTGTCCGCCAAATAGGATCGCACCTTCGCTGCGCACCATGCCGCAAATCGCCCGTAGCGTGGTGGTTTTGCCGGCACCGTTGGCGCCAAGCAGTACGGTCATACCGGCTTCCTCGACCACGAGATCGATCCCGTGCAGCACTTCGGACTGCCCGTAAAAGGCCTTCACCGCGCGCAGTTCGAGTATCGCCGCCATCAGTGCCGCGTCCCCAGATAGGCTTCGGCGACCGCGGGATTGCCGCGCACCTCTTCCGGCGGGCCATCGGCGATGACGCGGCCGAAATTGAGCACCACAACCTGATCGGACAGGCTCATCACTAGGCCCATGTGATGTTCGACCAAGAGGATGCTGATGGCGAGCTGATCGCGGACCGAACGAATGAGCGCGCCAAGTTCGGCGACCTCATCGTGGTTGAGTCCGCCGGCCGGCTCGTCGAGCAGCAGCAGCGACGGCCGTACCGCAAGCGCGCGCGCGAGCTCAACGCGCTTGCGCGCGGCGAAAGACAAGTTCGCAGCCGGCCGCGACGCCTCCCGTTCCATTCCGACGAAGGCCAACATGGCGCGCGCGGTGTCGTCGAAGCTACGCTCCTCGCGGCGCGCTGAAGGCAGCGTGACCGCGTCAATGAGCGCGCCGTTGTGGCCACGGGCATGGCCACCGACCTTGACATTGTCGAGAACCGTCATGGAAGCAAACAGTGCCGGACTCTGGAAGGTCCGTCCGATGCCGATCGCAGCGATGTCGGAGGCCGCACAGCGGCGGAGCGACCTGCCGTTCAAACGAACATCGCCGTGCTCGGCCCGATAAAGCCGGCTCAGGCAGTTGAACAATGTGGTTTTGCCGGCGCCATTCGGGCCGATGAGCCCCGCGATCCGGCCTTTGCTCACTGTGAAGCTGACATTTTCGAGCGCAACGATACCGCCGAACCGCATCGTCAACTGCGCGATTTCCAGCAAAGGCGCGGCCGCGCTCGCCGTCGTTTGAGGCATCGGCGGCGGGGACGTAGTCATGCCGGTCGGGCCGCCATTTGCTACGTTTCCTCCTCAGGCCCACCGTCATTGTTCGTGCTTGGTCGGCCGGTCGCCGCGGCAGGGCTCCAAAACGTGACACGGCGCGAATGGCTGCGTCAACGCAAGGCGACTGGATAATTCGCGAGCCGCTTTTGGAATATTTCCTGCAAGGCGGGGTTCGGGCCGTTTCGCCGCAATGTAACCGCCAAAAAGTTCAGGCGGCGGCGGTGGTTGGATCGATCATCTTCTTCACCGCGGTGATTTTGGTTGCCGGAAAGCCGCTAATTTCGGCGTGCCTGCGAATGATTGCCTCGTCTTTGGCAAGATACACGCAGAAGGTTTTATTATCGGCAACATAACTCTCGACCCATTGGATGTCGGGGCCGAGCTGGCGCAGCACATCGTTCGATTTCGCCGCGGCTTGGCGCAGTTGTTCCCGCTCGAAAGTTCCGACCTTTGGGATATCACGTTCGATGATGAATTTTTGTAAAGCCATGACGTTCTCCATCAACTGCGCGTTGCTCGTTTCAAGGCACCAGGAAGTGCCGCTTCCGATCTTCGATCAATCGTAAAAAACATTGCCCGGCGGCGGCATAGGAATGCTCCGCGACCAGCTTTTGCCGAAGCAGCGTGTAGCGGATCTCAGGCAAGCAGGACATCAGCCGGTCGAAAATGTCTTCGGCCAACCGGTCGTGGAAGTCATCCACCAAGCGGCACACCGCGCTCAGTGCATAGTGCCGATCGCCCAGAGGCACTTCCGGTTCGGGAAGCGCCGGATTCCAATCGGCATAGGACCAAACCGCCTTACGGAATGCCGCGCGCAAATGGTCCGGTATTGGACCGGACCCCGACTGAGCTTTTGACTTGGCTTTTGACTTGGCCAGCCGCACCAATCCACCTCGCGAAGGCTTGCGCGAATTTCAGCCGCGGGTCACCCGAAAACGTGGCAGCATCCCCGGCGGTTTGACCCTAAATCGCTGCTTCAGAACTGGTATCGAAGAAATGCAGCCGCTCCGGCCGCAGTGCAAAGCGCAATTTGTCTCCGCGCTTGGCGCGGACATTCGGTTCGACCGACGCCACCATGGTCTGCTCGCCGACCTGCAGGTCGAGCAGAATCTCGGCGCCTAATCTCTCTACGACTTCCACCAAGGCCTCGAAACAAAGTCCCGATGGATCGCCGCCGTTGGCGATCTCCAAATCCTCCGGTCGAACGCCCATGATCACGTCGCGACCTGCGTAAGGCGCAAGCCGCGAACCGATCTCGGCGGGCACATCGATGGCAAGCCCGGTATTGCCGGCCCGCAATCCGCCGGTCCCATTGGTCACATGAACCGAGGCAAAATTCATCGCCGGCGAGCCGATGAAGCCGGCGACGAAGCGGTTGACCGGCGTATTGTAAAGTTCGAGCGGTTCGCCGACCTGCTGCACCACGCCTCCCCGCATGACCACCACGCGATCGCCAAGCGTCATTGCCTCCACCTGGTCGTGGGTGACATAGACCGCGGTTGTGTTGAGACGGTTGTGCAGTTTCTTTAATTCCACGCGCATCTGCACGCGCAACTTGGCATCGAGATTCGAAAGCGGCTCGTCGAATAGAAACACTTGCGGATGGCGGACGATGGCGCGGCCGAGCGCCACGCGCTGGCGCTGCCCGCCGGAAAGCTGCCGAGGTTTGCGGCCGAGATAATCGCGAATGCCGAGGATATCGGCGGCCTCGTAGACGCGCATGCGGATCTCGCCGCGGTCGACCTTCCGCATTTTCAGGCCGAACGCCATGTTGTCGTAGACGCTCATATGCGGGTAGAGCGCGTAATTCTGAAACACCATGGCGATGTCGCGGTCCATGGGCGCCAGCTCGTTTACCACCGTGTCGCCGATCAGCACTTGACCCGAGCTGATCGATTCGAGGCCCGCCACCATGCGCAGCGTCGTGGTCTTGCCGCAGCCCGAAGGGCCGACCAGAACCACGAATTCCTTGTCGCGGATTTCAAGGTTCACGTCTTTGACGGCGTGAACGTCGTCGTAAAACTTGTTGAGGCTGCGGATCAGAACGCGGGCCATACCTTATCCCTTTACTGAGCCGGTAAGGCCGGCAACGTAATGCTCGACGAAGAACGAGTAGATGAAAGCAACCGGAATCGAGCCAAGCAGCGCGCCCGCCATCAATTGCCCCCAATAGAACACGTCGCCGCGCACAAGCTCGGAAGTGACCCCTACCGAAACCGTTTTCTGCTCGGCCGACGAGAGAAAGACCAGTGCATAGATAAATTCATTCCACGACAGCGTGAACGCGAAAATGCCGGCCGACAGGATGCCCGGGACGGCGACCGGGATGATGATGTACACCATCGCTTTCCAGCGCGTGGCGCCGTCGATGCGGGCGCATTCTTCAAGCTCGCGCGGGATCGCCTTGAAGTAGCCCATCAAGAGCCACGTGCAGAATGGAATGAGAAAAGTGGGATAGGTGAGGACCAGCGCCCACGGCGTGTCACCAAGCCGAAAATTGCGAATAATGTCGGCAAGCGGAATGAACAGAAGCGTCTGCGGCACCAGGTAAGTGATGAAAATGCCGGTGCCGAGACTGCCGGCGAAGGGAAACTTCAGACGTGACAGCGCGTAGCCGGCAAAAACGCCGCAAAGCAGCGAGATTAGCGTCGACACGATCGCGATGAACAGCGTGTTAAGCATCCACCTGGTGAAAAGCGTTTCGGTCAACAGATCGACGATGTGGACCAGGGTCGGATGCGCGGTCCAGAACGGCGTGTAATTGGGCGCCATCCACGGCCGATAGAGTTCGCGGTCCGGCCGGACCGACGTCACCAGCATCCAGTAGAACGGGAACAGCAGCCAGAAAACGAAACCGCCGAGCGGAATATAGAAGTATACCCAACGGCGCCATTTTGCCCCTTCGATCATCGCTCAGTGCACCTCGACACGACGGATGTAGAGAAGCTGCACCACCACGACGAAGAGCAGGAACGGGAACATGGCGAGAGAAATCGCCGCTCCCTCGCTCA